>MDTA01028237.1_pt1 | contig 12075 bp, 6 predicted proteins | sample 811151 | NCBI WGS metagenome assembly MDTA01 (sample SAMN05326648, study PRJNA326480) | marine metagenome | isolation source: seawater | place: Indian Ocean: South | collected 2010
AAATTCTTTCTATAAGCGAACGCATACAAGAATTACAAGACATAAAAGAAGATACTAAATGGTGGAAAGACCAGATAACAAAAGCTAAAGATAAGAGAAAAAGAATTAGAGAACAAATATCTTTACTAAATCACGAAGTTAGAACTGTTGATGCTCTAAGGAATAGTGTAGAACTGGAGCTTAAACATACGGAATACTATCAATCTTAAGGATGAACATGAAAAAGAAAAGTATTTTAGACAACGCCTCTATGTTAATAGACGGTGAAAGAGCTAAAGATTATGGACCAGCATTATTAAATCACGAGAGAATTGCAGACGGATGGAATGTCATTGTTAAGTCTGCGATGGAAAAGAATGGAGAACTACTCCCCTCACATGTTGCTATGATGATGGCTTGGGTAAAGATAGCAAGACTATGTAACACAAAAGACCATCAAGATTCTTGGATAGACTTAGTTGCATACGGTGCTTTAGGAGGAGAATTTTCTGAAGAAGAAGATAAATGATTGTCCTGTTTGCAAGAAACTAAAGCTAGAAGTTTGTGCAAACTGTAACCCACCAACTTTATTATCTTGGAAAATAGCTATGTCCTTTTCACAAAATATGAAACCAGAGGACGAACAGAATAAGTAGTTCATATATTGTGAAGTATGACCCTTACTTATTTTGATATAGCAGGAATCTCCGCACTTATTGTTTTGTTATTAAACTACTGGGCTAAAAAAGATTAATTCTTTTTATTGTATAAGTCGAAGAGACTGGTGATTTGTTTTTTCATATGCTCAACATCAACATAGAGTTTTATGACAGCGAACACTAATGCTCCAACAAAACCTATCAAGGGCATATATGTGTTTATTTCCTCAAACATTACATTAACTCGAAGTGTGGACCATCTATGAATGGTCTTCTTCCTTCACCGCGTCTTGTGTCAATATAAGAGTTCATCGCGTCTTCCATACTTCCTTCCCACGCACCTATATCCTTGACTGTCCAAGCCGCGCCCCATCTTAATGGTGTGCCAAGACTCCTAGACGCAAGAGCAAATGCGTCTGCTATGTCATCATACACTCCAATCTCCCAGCAGATTTCGCCATCTATCACAGCGAAAACATCTATAGCTTTTCCGTCAATATGTTTTGACTTTAATGTCTGGGAGCGTTTCTGCTCAACTAATTTCTTTTGTCTTTCGATGGTACGCAAACCTTCTGAAATGCCGAAGTCCACTGATGTAAGGCTGATGGCTGTTCTAGCCAGTTGCTCAAGCTCAGGCTTAATACCCTCCATTTTTTCAAAAGATTTTTTACTAAAAGAGAACATTTCAAACTCCTTCTCCTTTAATGGTTATTGTTTACGCCTTTCACTTTTTCAAAACTTCTAGCTCCTGCAAGACCCAGCATACCCATCAAGACGGGCATCATAATAGACATGTCTGCTTGAGGTATTTGAACGCCGAAAGGCGCGGCGAGTGGTGAAACAAGAAAGTTAACCGTGAATCCAAGCACACAAACCCAAGCGGTGGCAGGTCTCCAAGACGACTGGAACCAGTTGCCTTTAGCTTCTTCCTTGTTAATTTCCAGTTGGGCAATCATCAATTCTTGATGATGCCTGTCAGACATCGTTGCTATTTCGTGAGCAAGCCTGTTCTTTGTATCTGCGTCTGGAATAAATTTGTCTAGTATTTGTGTTACTGGACCTACTAATGTTGTTATTATACTCATGTTAAGTCTCCTTACTCTTTCTTATTTAATTCTTTTTTCATTTCTTTCATCTCAAGTCTTAAGTCTTTTACATCTTCTTTCAGTCTTTCGATAAATAAATTTTGTTCTTTATCAAGAGGTAACATCCCTCCAGACTCCCACTCATCAATCCAAATAGAATTAGCGTCTATATCTTTTTCTAAATTTACTGTTGAGTTTTCCAAAGTTTGTAATCTTTGGTTGATTGTAAAATATGCGTACAGTCCAGAACATATAGCTACGATTAAACCTATTAAATTTTTTAGAGGTATGCTTACATAAGAAGCATCACTCATTCTTACATCATCTGACATTTAACTACCATTTATTACCCCATCCTTTTTGCCATTCAGAACCCCAGCCGTTTTGTTTCTTCTTTCGCCCGGTTGGTTGTCCAGCTACTGCATCAGTAATACCTTCTTTCCAATCTCTTACACCACCAACGATTGGTATTCTAGTAGCAACAGTTCTAACCGCAGTTCTTTCTTTAGCGTTGCTATCTGTGCTTCCTAAGATTGCATCTTTCACGCCACCTATGACATGAACTGAGTCTTGGAAGAGACCTACAGAAGGACCGCCAATGTTAGACATAAGTCTGTTAACCCCATAAGCTCCGTTGTCTGCTTGGGTCGCCGCGTTATGCGCAAGCTCTCCAAAAATTCCAAGACCACCCATATGGAACATACCTTCTAAGTACCATCCCAAGACATCATGTTCGTTGCCATGTATTTTTTTATCATAGCCCATAAACTTTAATAAGTTCCTAGCTCTTACATCCATTTCTCTTTCTGTTTCTCCACCTCTAAGCTGTATTGTATCTTTTGCCGCTAGAGAAAAAGCACCAAAGGCAGGTCCAACAGTTAACGCATATAGGAAGGGAGCCTTTCGCCCATCCTTACTAAGAGCCTCTTTCATTACATCGCCAGATAGTTTACCCATCATCAATGTAAAAGACTTAAGCTGGAATATCATTGCACCCCAAGGAGTTTGCGCCCACAAAGGTATGTCATTTTGATTCGGCTGGAAGATAGATTCATCAGCAAATCTTATTATTGCTTGTCTTAAATCTTTATCATCTGCAAATTTTGTCAATGCTTCAGTAGAATCTAAAGACACTTTACCTTCATTACCTTCTGGTAAAAACTTCTCAAGACCATATCCTTTTAAATACCTATGAGCTTGTTTGTATTCAACGCTTTGTTTGTCAAAAGATACTCTAGGATTGTAATGTCTGTTAGCTTTTGCCTGCATGGTCTTGAATGATTCAAACCCTACTGAGCCAGCGAACTGTCTGTTTAAATCCGTCCAAGGGGTTAGCAATGTTGTATTAAAGAAGGCGTTACTTAACTTACTTCCTGTTCCGCCATACATATAAAGCTGTCTTTCGTGCAAAATGTTTTCTATAGCAACACCTGTGTTATACATGAAACGCCTATAGTCAGGGTCTGTCGCCCACTTACCTAAACCTTTAACATAATCTTGCATTGAGCCAGACCTAACAAGAGGTAATATAAGGTCTCCAAGAGATGTAAGAGTTGTAAATCCTAACAAGGATATATTGTTAAAACCTCTTACAGTCTTAGACATTTTCATTAATGCCCTGTTGTAATCAGCATCTTGTGGCTTCTTCATTGCTACCGCTAAAGACTTGTCCATAAATCTAAAGTCTTCATTAGTCCAGCTAGGAGCTTTATCTCCTTTAAAGTCTTGTAGTGCGCCTAGTATTGCTTCGGCTCTCTTTACATAGCCTTCAGTTGGAATACCAGAACTATCGACAGGGGCGACATCCATAAGAAGTTTTCTAGCAGAAGCTATTCCGTGTCTTTGATACTCTTCGACAAGACCATCAACAAATGCACTAGCCTCACCTTCTCTATTCAAGAAAGGCATGGTCACAGTATCGGTTAAATCGTACTGAGTCATATTCCCATCTAAATCTAAACCATACTTATTCCAAGTAAACTCTCTTGGTGTTGATAATAATTTTGCTATGCCAGATTTACCATGTTCAGCAACATGCATGTAGTCATACCAAGCGTGGGAATTTATACCTAGTTTTTCTGTATGAGCTAATCTTCTTGAGCTTCCCTCAAAATATTTAGTAAGCAAGAACTCTAAGTCATGCTCAAGAAACTCTTCCATATTAGCCATATGGTTAGGATATTTTTCTAACTCTATGACTCGGTTGTAATCAATGGCGTCTGATGTTGGGTTACGAGAACCTCCTCTATGAGGAATAAACACACCATCTGAACCTTCACCCGCTAAAGTTTCATACATCCTTCTAGCAAACTCTTGAGCGTCTGCTTCATTAACCATCTTACCGAAACCAGCTTGCTCATCTATATAGTATTGCCTCATACCTTCTAAGAATTTACCTCTATTCTTATCTATGGCTTCTTTGTTCCAGACTTGAGGTAAATAATTTTCTCTTCTTCCCACCATAATTCCAGCTTGGGTTAAAGATTGATGCTCTGTTTCAAAAGCATTTCTTACATCATCATAGATTTCTAATTCTTGTTTACTTAAAGCAGAATGTTGTCTTGAGCCATCACCGTTCCTTAAAGCTCTAACTATTCTTTGATAACTTTCAGGCTGTGTGTCACGAGCAAATAATTGTCTTGGACCTCTTCTGAACCAAGAGTTTATTCTTCCGTGAGCGTCTGGAAGGTTCCTTAATTTTTCCTGTATTGGGAAAAACTTACCAGCAAATCTCTGCTGTACATCTGAGAAGTGCTGTTTGTACCAGTCGGCTATCCAATTAGCACCCATTCTTTTCATTCTTCCAGATTGAGAAGAGAAAATTTTACCAACCGAATTATCCTTAAGAGCTTGCTCTTCGTTTGCGTTTAGCGGTCTGCCTTTTATCATAGACATCATTGCACCACTAAGACTTGAGTCGCCTCCAGATTTTTCTACTACTTCTCCAATAAGACCCGGATTGATTGTATCAAGACCGCCTAATTTCTCAGCCATCATTGCTTCAATTATTCCACCGTTTATAGCTTTAGGAATACCAGCTTCTGGGGAATGATAAAGTCTTGCGTCTGCCTCATTAAACTCAGCCGCGTCAACATGCTTTACATTAGATGTGTCAAAAACCAAGACGCCTTTATGACTTACGAAGTCTCCTTCATATGTTTCTTGGTTTCTCATTTTAGGAGTGCCATCAACATTTGTTGTGTTGAAGTGTGTAGTTATAATTCCATCATAACCCAAGTCTTCTAATGCCCCATTAAGTTCTGTTTTTGCTTGATGCATACCTCTACCAGAATCTCTAAGGAGTTGGGTAAGAGCTAAATATGTATCTCTTCCGTTTGTTGGGTTAGATAACTTATCAGAAAATTCTCTTATAGCTTTAGGTTTAATGCTGTCTGTGGCTTGGAAGTAATCTAATACTGCGCCTACCAATCCATCAGATATATTATAAGAAGCACTCTTTTGGAAATCGGCAGGGTTCTGGACATTCACATATAAAGGAATAACCAGTGGGTCAGTTGTAATGCCGTGCTTAGTTAGGTTGTCTAAAGAAGCCTGCTCCATTTCGACAAGTTCATCTAATTCTTTTTTCAATACAGATAGTGTTGTCTTGTCTTGGTCTCCAACATTCTCAAGATAGTAAGCCCTTCTCTTAGCAGATATTTCTTTTCTTACATCATGTAAGTCTTGAACTTCAAAAATTAATTCTTCTTTTATTTCATCTGTATTATTACTCTCCATGATAGCTCTGTTTTGAGATTCTGGAGTTGGCTTCTTTGCGTATGTCTGACTAGCAACACTTGGGTTGTCTGATATATAAACCCCCGGTCCATAAAAACCATTAACACTTGGGTTCAAGACAACATCTGGATTGTCTGCTCTATTAAAAGCATATCCGTTAGGTGTGCCGTGATAGAAAGTTATAATCGAATCTACTTTAGGATTGTATCCCAATCCATTTCCTATAAATTCTTTTATCTTTTCTAGTCTCCACTCTGGAGAACTCAAAACCAAATCGTTTACTGCATTGGTTGCAGTTGATGGGTGTAAGGCTGGTCCGCTCTTAGCTATAGCATCAGACATAGGAGCAACATTTGGCTTCTCAAACATATCGCCAAACATCACAAGTCTTCTGAACTCTTGTTTAATACTGTTTCTACCAATCAATCCGTTAACAACATAAGCTACATATTCAACGGTTCTATCTATCGCTCTTTCAAATGAGTTCCTTAACTTAAGATTAGACACATCACGATTAAGAACTGAGTTTAGTAAGTTTCCTTTACTTACTCGCTCTGACATATATAAAGCTAGTTGCTCAGAGAACCATTCTTCGGCTAACAAATCTTCTAAAGATTCATTTGTGTAATCCGCATATTTACTTGCATACTGACTATTAATTTTTGTTTTAATTATGTCATCAGCACCTCTATACAAATCTACTATAGCTTGCTTTTCATCAGGCTTTAATGCGCCAGACCTAATGACCATATGACCAACTTCATGCATAGCATCAAAAGGTGTAGCTGTATCTTTGTTTAAGCCTATAGCAACTCTTCTTAAATCCTTTCTTAACTTATTAAACTCAGGAGTTTTGGTGTCATAAAAAACTGCCGCGCCAATTTTTGAAGGCTTTACTCCAGCTAGTTTTGCTACAGTTTCTGTAGAAATAATATCTACTTTATCTAGGTTTTCTTTTTGAGTTTTATTAAGAAGGTTAAACATCCTATAACCAAGAGTTCTAGCTGTGTACTGAATCTCTGGGTCTCTGTGTGTAACATAACTAAGAATGTCTCTAATAGAAGCGCGAGCAGAAGCAGGTATACCATCAGAAGAAGACACTCCAACGCTATCTTTTATTTCTGTTTCTATAACTAAGTTGGTCTCAGTAAACTTAGGTTGAATTATTTGCTGACCTGTAGACTTAAGACCTTTGTTAGTATATCTGCGCCTCATTTCATAACTAGCTTGGTCTATTTTTGTAGTGTTGTTTTCTGCAAGACCATTAAGCATGATGTCTTCTAATTCTCTACCGCTCATATTCTTCATTTCTGGAGGAATAGGAACAGCCTTTGCTGGAAGAGAAGTAGCTTTGTTTTTTCTAAGAAGCTCTATAGCAATTTGGTCGCCATACTCTGTGCCTCTATGCTCTACATAAAGTTTTCTTAGTTCTTCAAGACCAATAGACTTAACCTCTTTGGCAGTCTTCTTATCTAACTTCTGGTTGTATTTAGAAGTTCTAGGTCTATCTTTGGGTGCAGTTTTAGCTGTCTTTAGTGCTTCGTTATCAACAGCCTCTACAGATTTTCTATTTTGATTCCTTGCTCTCTTAAGCGATTTACTTGAACGACTTCGTCTTGACTTCTTACTGTTGTCTAACTTTGGCTTTCCAGCTAAAGCACGACCTTCTGTCTCTGAGTACCTAGCTTTTAAAGTTTGTTCAATAGTATCTAAAGTATTAGACAAAGATGTCTTGCCTATATTTTTGTCTGTTACTTTTGCTGGCAATCCGTTAGCTGGTTGGAAGTCTCCTTCGTATCCGTTGTAATAAAAATCTCTCAACCTATCAGCAACTTCTTGAGGGTCAGCAACCTCTGTAAGACCATCATCTATGTAATCATTAGATGTCTTGCCTTCTACTTTAGGACCAAGAATCATTTCATCAATATCATCTATCCTATTATGAATAAGTGCTGTTCTTTTTCTAAGAGGGATAAACGACTGAGGAAGTTTCTCATCTGGGTTTGCATTTATTCTTCTACCCAGCCTAATCTTTGGATTTGTAGATAGCATTATTTTAACTAATGCTTTATGCGCTTCAATTATTCCATCAGCACTATCTCTTAAGAAAGCATCTTCTAGGTCTGCTCTTGCTAATGTGTATTCAACATAACGCTTGTTAATATGTTTACCAAGTTCTGTCTTTGGTTTGGCTTCTACACCTAATTTAAACTCAGCCCTTTGTGCAGGAGGGAGTATCTTAGAGAATAAAGGCTCTAAGTCTGGGTCTATTTCTACACCTTGAGCGTAACGCTTGAAGATAGCTTTCATCTTTCTCATTACAGAGGTCCAGAAATTATCATCCCCAGAAAGATGCCTTTGTCTTGTAGCCCATAATTCAAACTGATTAGCAAACAGTTCTGCTGGAGACTCAAACATATTGGCTATTTTTATTACGCCATCAGGGTCAACAGGACCAACTCTTCGCATAATAGACATGTTGTCTACGCCACCGCCATCAACATAATACTTCTCCATCCCCTTCCAGAATGTCGCTCTTTCTTGAGGAGTTAAAATATTAAGATAAGCCCAGTGAGCTACCTCATGGTATAGGGGAAGACTGCTTGGTACTTTAGGGTGAGGAGTTGCAGATAAAGCTACTTGTTCTCCTGCGTCTGTGTATTGAGTACTTAAATTATTTGCGTCTCCAGAATCAATAAATCTAGGACCAACAGTATTATCGCCGCCAAGTTTTTCTATGAAGTCTACAGCGTTTTCTATTTCTTCTGCTGAATACTTTGAGAACAACGACCTAATATCTTCTACAGACCTAGCTCTAATGTTGTCTGGTTGCACATAACCTTCGGGAACTATCTCGTCCATAAGGCTATAGATTTCAGCAAGTCTTGAAGCATGCTCTCTGTGGTATTCAACAGTAGGCATCCATTCGGCTGTTTCCATATCTCTACTAAATTGCTGTAAATCAGAAGCCGTATTTAATTCTCTTGGATTATCTGGATTAGCTTCTCTCGCAACTTTTTGTAGTGCTTGGAAAGATTCTCTTTCTTTTATTTCGTCTGGAATAATTCTTTCATGCAAATCTAGTATGTTTGTAGGCTCACCTACACCAGTTGCATCTCCAACATATAACCTTTGACCTGCTGGTCTTGCGCCTTCTTCTGCTGGCAAGGATTCAAACAGCGCACTTAAGACTCTAGCATTTGAAGTCCAGTCTTCTTTCGGTGCGTATTTAAACTCCCAATTATCTGGGTCAGATTTAGGTCCACCTTTCTGACCTATAATAGCTGTAATGTCTTTACCATCTTCAGCTTGTTTGCGGTTAATCATCCTTACATCAGTAGGGTCTATTGTGCTTCTTGCGATAAGAAGTTTGTCTCCCTTTGAAACAGGTTGATGTAGTTTAGGTGTCTCTGTCTCAACTGGAGCATCACCTGAGCGTTTCTTAGTAACCCTAAGTAATTCCCTAAATTGGTCTAGAGCTAATTCTGGCTCTCCATTCTCAGCAATAGTAAGAATCTCTCGGAGCTTAGTAGCATCTGTATTAGGAGTAGGCTCTGGTGCTGATTCAGTACCAAGCTCTGGTGCATTATCCCTAACGACTTGAGGTTCTTGAAGTTTCCTTTTTGGCTCCCCTCCTTCTCTTACTTGCACGGCTAATTCTTGAGATTCGTATGCTCTCTTTGTAACTCCATCAGCATAAAGAGTTGTCCCAGCAGGAACTTCTTTAACACCACTTGCAGTTATTACTCCCCTCATTGGATGAGTTGTAACAAAAGGAACTATGTCTGGTCCTGCTTTGCCGTCACCATAAGACACAGCGTTCTGTGCTTTTATGAGAGCTTCATCAAAAGCAAACTCTGTCGGATTAACAGCGTCTATTGTTCCGTGCTTGGTGGTTCTCCTCATAAAGGATTGGATTCTTCCAGCAGAAGTTTTACCAGCACTTCCTACAAAACCAATATCTTTGTCGGAGGCAAAGATATTTGCTTGTTCTATTCTTTCACCAGTCCCTCTAACTGGAGTTGGGTCAACCTCAGACACCCTAAGAACATTGTCTGTAGCCATTCTTTCTGCTACCAAATCACTTATGCCCGGATACTGTTTCTTAATGATTCGGGTTTGTTTTTTAATAGCTTTTTCTTGCGTCTTGGTTAGCTTGATTTCCATTCTCTGCGAACCGCCAGTAGGCGCGTTGATGTGCAGAGCGTCAAACAAAGCCAGTATGTCGTCTGTAGATACTGGGGTTCCTCTTGCGAGAAGTGCTACTCCTCTTCTTAAATCTTCGGTAGGAATCTCTCCTAAATCTTTTAGCTCATCAAGTATCCCAGACAATTCGTCTTGAACTTGAGTGGCATAGGCACTAGGCTCCCCTCCTTTTTTAACTTCAGCATTAACTGTAGCTTTCGTTATCTTCTTGCTTTTTCCTCTAGGTTTTAAGGCGTTAGGGTCTATGCCATTCATTAAGGCATGACCTTTTACATCATCTTTAATTGAGAATATTTCTTCTGGTACGGAGTCTTCTACTAGATTACTGGTTTCATTAACTTCCACATCCGTCTTAGGCATAGCCTCGTCTGTGTCTACAGTTTTCTGTATACCAGTTAACTCTTCATCATAAGCCTTTAATGTATCGTTAATTACTTGCTTAGGTTTCTTCTTGCTTCGGCTTAATGGTAGAGGGTTTTCAGTGTCGTTAACTCTTGCTCTAAAATCTTCTTCTGTAACTCCGTGTTTTGCAAAAATCCTTTTAGCTTTTGCGCCAATTCCTGCTGTTGAATAAGGAACAGGTGCGTCATCTTCTATAACTTTAGGAATACCTGTGTCGGTTGTAGTCGCCCCTGCGGTTTCAGGAGAGAGAGGTTCTGTTGTTCCTGATTCCGCAGGGACTTCAACTACTTCAGCTTCACGGTTTAGGGAGGAATCAGCCGACCCTTCATTCGACTGAACTTGTGAAGCATCTGTGGTTGCCTCTGCACTTGCGCCATCTGCACGAGTGACTAATTCTTCTCCGTCTGGACCATCAACACCATTTACCGCCGCTCTCCAATCAGCATAATCATCTTCAAACTTAGATACTCTAGCTTCTCTTTGTTTGATTTTAGCTGGGTCTTGTTCATCTACATTAAAACCAACAATCTGCTCTTGTTCTGTTTTAAGTCTTGCAGACATTTGTCTTAGTCTACTTATTCTTTTTACCACTTCACTCTGAGCGACCCATTCATCAGAATCTCTTCCATGAGTCTGAGCAACTTTATCTAATTGCTCTCTGGCATCTCTTAATTTTTCAACTAATAAATCTTCTTTAGCTTTGAAGTCCGCTTCCTCTACAGAAACCTCCTCTACAACTTCCTCAGCTTCTGTCTCAGGAGCTTTAGCGTCTTCGTCTATCTTTGCCTTAGTTTGCTCAACTAACTCTTCTGGAGTAGTTCCTGCTCTTTCCATAGAAACTACATCATCAGCTTTCCAGCCAAGTGCCTCGGCTTCTTTTACTGGCTTTAATGCGCCTCTTGTTCCTATCGCACCACCGATACCACCAAGACCACCGCCGATTCCAAAGCCTGCGGCTCCTCCGACTGCTGTAGATAATCCAAGTTCTCCAAGACTAAACTCGTCTCTAAGACCAATATTTTTTTCTGTTATTTGGTGGGCTGTATTAACTAGACCTTCTTGACCAGCACTAATACCTCCTTCAATTATTGCACCTCTTTTTGCACCAGCTTTTACGCCAGCCCATGTAGTATTTTTCCCAGCCGCGTAAGCCGCTCTAGCCGCTTGACCAGCAGTTGTGAATCCTTTTACTGGAGCTATAAAGTTTGTTGGGTCAGCAACCATTGCTGGTACTGCGTCTTTAACAAACTCCCATGTTCCCCTACCGCCTTCTTCCCAGAAATCTGGGGAAGCGTTATATACTTGAGCTATTCTATTGGCTCTTTCTTTCTGCGCTTTGCTGTATCCGCTAGACTGATATGCTTCTTTACCAGCAGAAAAAACATTTAAGAATTGCCATGTCTTGTCTGAGTAGAGCTTATCTACTAAGTCTTCGTCTGAAAGGTTGTGGGTGTTTTCGCCTTTTTCGTAATAGAAATCACGAAGGTCTTTAAGAAATCGAGGGTCTGACATAGCGTTTCTAGGGTTAGAAACCACTTCAGATACATAATTCCCTGCCGAATTATTATTGTCTATGTCATTTTCGCCATAGACTAAATTAAATTTACTCATAACGGTTCTCCAGTTTTCCGCATATAGTAAAAACTATTATATATATTGCTTTTGGTCGTCCCTATTGAGGATTCGTTTGTTCAAGCATCCAATCTCTTATCTCTGATTGGTTGATTCCTCTAGGGAGATTGGGGTTTATACTGCTTCGAGGTATCTCTGGGTTTAAAATAAAATCTGGTAATGCCCGTCTAGACCTCGGATGTATATTCGGGTCGTCTTTCTGAGGGTTAGGTATATAGACCCAATAGTTTCTACCACCTACATTTATTTTTTCCTGACCAAATATTTCTGGAACACCAAAGCCTTCTTTTCTTACACTAAGGTTAAGCTCTTCTTGATTGGTTTGGTTGTAAGTTATGTTGTCTCTAATCTCATTAGCTCTGTTTCTAACTTCC
>MDTA01124087.1_pt1 | contig 12074 bp, 10 predicted proteins | sample 811151 | NCBI WGS metagenome assembly MDTA01 (sample SAMN05326648, study PRJNA326480) | marine metagenome | isolation source: seawater | place: Indian Ocean: South | collected 2010
AGACCTGTGCTTTCATCTCTTTCTTCGATAGTGTTTGAGTCTCTTCTAAAAGACGATCTGCTAAGGTTGATTTACCATGATCAATATGTGCAATAATACAAAAATTACGGATATTAGAAGTTTTCATCTATCGATATTACATAGCAAATACCTAGGTTTATAGACAGAAAATTTGCTTTATTTATATAAAATTAAATTTAGATTGATTACTTTTCATAGCCAGGATAGTATTATTATTTATATTTTTTTTGCATTCTAAGTAATCGCAAATTAGCAGTTTTTTGTTCACCATCTTGTATCAATGACACAATTCGTAAAGCATCTAATACAGGAATCTTTTGATTATCAGAATTAGTATAAAATGCATCCATATGCATAGCAATGACATTTAAATTATATCCAATTTTTTCTGAACGATACTCATCGGTAATATTATAAAATCTTTCAATAAAATAAGGTTGTATATAATTACTATCATGCACATATTGTTTTTTTAATTCTGATTCATGATGTTTTTTTATTTTTTCAATAGAACCATATACTCCATTGATAAATGCAATCTTTTCTTTTTGAGAATAACTATACCAAAACTCTGATGGATATGATTCTTGTGAATTACCTATCGAAATAAATATAATAAATAAAAATTGAATTCTCATTTTATCTCACCTTTAAATGAATTAATAATTGGCATTCTTCTTCCAATACCAAATGCTTTTGAAGAAACTTTTAATCCTATTGCAGCTTGACGACGTTTATATTCATTTAATTTAATCTTATGATATAATTCTTTTATTAAATCCATATTAACACCTTCTCTAATTATTTCAGTCAATGATTTACGATTCTCTATAATTGCATCAACTAATGGACTAACAATATTATAATCAAAAGGGTCAACTTGATTTGGAGCTAATTCTGCAGAAGGTTCTTTGTTAATTGAATTAATTGGTATTCTATCTGATTTATTAGAGTTTAACCATTTCGATAAAGAATATACATCTTTTTTACTAAGATCAGATATAACAGAGAGTCCTCCACTCATATCACCATAAAGAGTACAATAACCGAGTGCTAATTCTGTTTTATTACCAGTACTCAAAACCATCCAACCAAATTTATTTGATAGGGCCATTAAAATATTACCTCTTATACGAGCCTGAATATTCTCTTCTGTTACATCAGAATCTGTATCAAGAAAATAAGGTTGCAGTGCTTTTTCTAATTCATCTACAGTGTCCTGTATGGGAATAATTCGATAATCAATATTTAAATTTTCTGCTAATTTCTGGGCATCATCTATACTATGATTACTAGAATATTTTGATGGTAAACTAACACCATGAACATTTTTATTTCCCAAAGCATCACTAGCAATAACTGCAGTCAGCGCACTATCAATACCACCAGAGAGCCCTATAAGCGCTTCTTTATGTCCAGATTTTTTAAAATAATCTTCTACACCTAAACACAATGCATTATATAATTTTTCTTCAGGTAAAGATATTTGAATTTTAATTTTTTTATTCACATTAAGATCAACAAATAAAATATCTTCTTCAAATGCCTTACCTTGTCCAATACATTCAGCATCTTTATTAAAAATTAAGGATTCCCCGTCAAAAATTAATTCATCCTGACCACCAACCATATTACAATAAAGTATAGGCAGCCCAGTCTCTTTAACTTTTTCTTGAATAATACTCTTTCTTTCTAATAATCTACCTTCATAATAAGGAGATGCAGATATATTAATAATTATTTCTGCACCAATATCCTTTTGTAACCGACTCACTTTACATTCATAATCATGATCCCATAGATCTTCGCAAATTTGGATACCAATTGTCCTTTTTTTCCCTAAAATAGGTATTGAAACAACTTGAGGATCCTTTCCACTCGTAAAATAACGATCTTCATCGAACACATCATAAGTTGGAAGGAGTATCTTATCTACATTTGAATGTAATTGCCCATTATAACAAACTCCTGCAGAATTAAAAATTTTATTATCTATTTCTCTTATATAACCAATGATTATTGGAAGACTTGTAGATTCAGCTATATTCTTTAAACAAGATAAATTAGCATCTATAAATCCATTTTCCCATAAGAGGTCTTGAGGTGGATAACCGGAAATTGCCATCTCAGGAAATACAATAATATCAGGATTTAACTCTAATGACCTATTGTAAAATTTTAATATTTTTCTTTGATTGTTTTCAAAATCACCAAGTATAGGATTTATTTGGCAAAGAGCAATCCTCATTAGTTAATCTCAAAAGTACTAAATTCATTCGTACCTGACATCCATTCTATACTTAATTTCTTTACATTAGCTAAAGGCGGACCTTTCTGAAGCCAACCTGTCAATTCTGTTAATGCGTCCATTGATCCTTCAGCAATAATCTCAACTGCATTATTAAACAAATTTTTTACAGATCCCTTTAGATCTAATTCTAATGCTTTCTTTTTAGTTTGTTTACGAAAATATACGTTCTGCACATTCCCTGATACCATTACATGAATTCTATACATATTCTAATTGTTCTTTAAGGTTTAACATTACTTCTTTTGGTGCATCTTCATGCACAATTTTATCAATTTCCCAATTCTTAAAGCCAATTACAGGCTTTTCTAGTTGAAATGCATAAGCGATTTCACTCATTGTACCATTTTTTTCATTGACCCCTTTTGCAATAGCTTCCATAATACCTTTGCCTCCGCCACAAAATACAAGATAACCATCTATAGCTAATTGTCGCCTAATTTCAACAATGTCTTTATATATGTCTTCATTAATATCTCTTCCTCCAAAAACAGATATCCTACTTTTATAATGCATTATGGTTCTAATCTAGTCATAGTTCTAGGAAAAGGAATTGTCTCCCGAATATGTTTTGTTCCACAAATCCATGCTACAGTTCTTTCAAGTCCAAGTCCAAAACCAGAATGAGGGACTGAGCCGAATTTACGTAAATCTAAATACCACTTAAATGGCTCTAAGGGTAAATCATGATGGCGGATTCTTTTGACTAAAATATTTAAATCATCTTCTCTTTGGCCTCCTCCAATAATTTCGCCATAACCTTCAGGGGCTATCATGTCTACACCTAAAGCCAATTCTTCATTATCTTTATCGCGTTTCATATAAAATGCTTTTATAGCTTCCGGCCAACGATGAATCATTATCGGTTTATCAAACTGCTCAGATAATAAAGTCTCATCTGGTGCACCAAAGTCAGAACCATATTCAAAATCACTACCTAAATCTCTTAAAAGATTAACAGCCTCATCATATGTAATTCTAGGAAAAGGAGGAACAATTGATTCTAATTTAGAAATATCACGTTCTAATATTACTAACTCATTTTGGGAATTTTTTATCACCATCTTTATAATATAACCAACTAGATTCTCAGCCCAAGTCATATTCTCATCTAAATCTATATAAGCCATTTCTGGCTCAACCATCCAAAACTCTGTTAAGTGTCGCCTAGTTTTAGATTTTTCTGCACGAAATGTAGGCCCAAAACAATATGTTTTGCCAAATGCCATTGCTCCAGCTTCTTGGTACAATTGACCACTTTGGGTTAAATAAGCAGATCGTTCAAAATAATCGACTTCAAAAAGTGTTGTAGTCCCTTCAACTGCATTACCAGTAAAAATTGGAGAATCAATTAAAGTAAATCCATTATTATCAAAAAAGTCTCTAATTGCCTTTACGACCTGATGCCTAATACGCATAATTGCGTTCTGACGCTTTGATCGTAGCCATAAATGACGATTAGACATGAGGAAATCGGCCCCATGCTCTTTTAGGCTAATTGGGTAATCCTCACTAACCTGATGAATAATTGTAATCTCTTTTATGCCTAATTCATATCCACCAATTGATCTTGGCTCTTTACGAACTGTACCAGTAATTATAATAGAGTCTTCCTGATTGAGATTTTGTTCCATTGCAAATGATTTATCAGTAGCTTCATCTTTTGCAACAACACACTGAAGCAAGCCAGTTCCATCTCTAAAAATTAAGAACCAAATTTTACCTATACTTCTAGTATTATAAACCCAACCTCTCAGTTGAACATCCTGACCATCAAAATTACCTAATTCATTAATTGTAACTACATTCATTATTTATCTTTTCCTTACCATGTTGTCATAATATCATTTAAAATATCTTCCGCTATTTTACGCACAGCAACTTGCGTAGCAAAAGATCTTGGTTCACCAAATTCATCATCATCATTTTCATCTACTTTACCATCATTATCATTATCAATACCATCAGTACTTATATCACCACTCACACCATAAGCACCAAATCCGGAATAAGTTTTTTTTATTAAATTTTTATCATTAAGAACATCATACCAAATTATTTCAACATCAATTTTATAACGATACTCAGATACCGATTCTTGTTTATTAAAAGTATAAGGACCTTCACTTACTTTCTTTACAATACCTTGTAAAATTGAATTAGCAGAATATTCATCTGTAATATCAAAAATACCTAATTGATTAAATTCATCTATAATACCATCAGTAATATCTTCTGAAATACCAAATTCTGCCGTTTGATTTTCCATTAATGGAATTGCTATTGATTTAATATGAGTTGGGATGGAACCAGCCAAAGAATAAAATGTACACGATAATGAATAAAATGCTAGAAATAAAATTATCAGTATATTAAAAATTTTCATTTTCACTTTAATTTTTACGCTTAATCTTTGGTTCTAAACCAAATTCTTCAATTTTACGATATAGAGTTCTTTCACTCATCCCTAATGATCTTGCAGTTTTACGACGATTATTATTAAAGTATTGTAATGTTCTAGTAATAGCTTCTTCTTCAAGATCTTTTATAGCCATATCCCCGATTGCATCATCTCTAATTAATTTATAACCTTCTTCTGGAATCTCTATAGAATTTTTTGGAATAGGGATCATCATTTCAGGATTATCTAATTTTGAAAATGATGTTATATTAGATGATGTTTGACCACCAACTAATAACTTTTGAATTAACTCAGTGTCTTGTTTGACCATAAATAATTGTCGAAGAATAAGGTCTATTTCAGCTTTTTCAGATGTTGTATTCACCAATACTGGTAACGCAGGATTAGGATCTACGTTTATAGGCAAAACATCTTTTAACTCATTGCTAACCATTTCTGCAGTTATCCTTTCTCCTTTCTGAAGAACAATAATTTTTTCAACAAAATGTTTTAACTCACGAATATTTCCAGGCCATTCGTAATTCTTCAAAACTCTTATCGCTTCTGGTATAAAACCTCGATACAATATATCATTTGACCTAGTAAATTCTAATGCAAACCGTTCAAGTAGCATTCCAATATCTTCAATGCGATCCCTTAAAGGAGGTATATCTATAGTAACAGTTTTTAAACGATAAAATAGATCCTGTCTAAATTCACCTTTTTTTACTAAATCAGCTAGATCCTTATTTGTTGCCGCAATAATACGTACATCAGTATAACGAGTTTTTGCTTCACCAACTCTCATAAACTCTCCACTCTCTAAAACTCGTAATAATTTTACCTGAGTTTCTAATGGTGTTTCCCCAATCTCATCAAGAAATACTGTACCTTTATTAGCCTCTTCAAAATAACCTTTCCTATCTTCATTTGCACCAGTAAATGAACCTTTCTTATGTCCAAACAATTCAGATTCAATAATTCCTTCCGGTATTGCACCGCAGTTAACTACAACTAAAGCATCATTTAATCTTTTACTTGCTTTATGAATCGCCTTGGCAACAACTTCTTTTCCCACACCTGATTCACCAGTAATTAATACTGATATATCTACGGGAGCTACTTGAGAAATCATTTCCAAAACTTGTTTAATACCATCTGATACCCCAATAATTCCAGATTGTTTTTGTAGTCGATCTATATCAACCATAATAATACTCCTTTAAAATTATCTTGATGCAATTAGCCTTTTATCTTGTATACATCCCAAGCCGTTTGAATAATTGTTTCTAAATCAGAAAATTCTGTATTCCAATTTAATAGATCTGATATTTTATCAGATATAGCTATAACTCTATCTGGATCTCCAGGCCTTCGTGCAACAATATCAAATAATATATCCTTTTCTGTAATTAATTCAACTTTGTTTATAACATCAAAAACTGAATGGCCTTCACCATTTGAAATGTTTACAATTAAGTTCTCTTTATTTTTCATAGCATAATCAATTGCTTTAATATGGGCGACTGCTAGATCAGACACATGTATATAGTCTCGTATTCCAGTTCCATCATAGGTATCATAATCATTACCAAAAACTTCAATCTTTTTTCTAACACCGGAAGCCACTTCTAGTACTAAAGGAATTAAATTAGTTGGATTCTTTTCTCTTCCTTTGATTCTCCCCTTTACATCATATCCAGCCACATTAAAATATCGAAGAATTCCAAATCTGATATCATTAATACTACTTAGCCAACTTAAATTGCGCTCTATTTGGTATTTTAATTCACCATAATAGCTAATTGGTTTTAAAGAATGGCTCTCATTGATTGGTATATATTCAGGCGTACCATAAACCGCGGCAGTAGAAGAATAAATAATAGTATTAATTCCATTAATTAAACATGCCTTTAATACATTAATCGAACCAATCAAATTATTATAAAAATATTTTTTTGGATCCACCATCGATTCTCCAGCAGATTTATACTCTCCTAAATGAATCACAACATCTATTTCAAGTTGCATTACTTTATTTAAATCATCGATTGAATGAGTACTCCCATTTACGAAAAATGCACGTGGATCAATATTTTTTTTTATTCCTGTAGATAAATTATCTAAAATTATTACATCATAACCTTGATCATTTAATTCATAAACAATATGAGATCCAATATAGCCAGCACCTCCAATAACTAGTATTTTCATTGTGTAGCAATCTCTAAATTTTGTTCAAATTCATTAATTTCATCACGAATTTTTGCAGCTTTTTCAAATTGTAAATCTTCTGCTGCTTTAACCATAGCTTTTCTTAATTCTAATAAAATTAACTGCTTTTCTGATTCTGGGAGATGATCTTTGTTATGCTTTGGTTCATAATTATCATCTTGATTAAGCATTGAATCAGCAACTGATGTTGATACCATAATTTCATCAAGTGATTTATTTATAGTTTTCGGTTTTATTTTATTCTTTTTATTATAATCTGATTGAACTTTTCTTCTTCTTTTTGTTGTGTCTACAAGATTCTTCATCGCATCAGTGATTTTATCACCATATAAAATAACTAAACCTTTTTCATTTCTAGCTGCACGTCCTGCAACTTGTAATAATGAACTAGCAGAACGTAAAAAGCCTTGTTTATCAGCATCTAAGACTGCTACCAAACTTACTTCAGGAAGATCTAAACCTTCTCTAAGTAGATTTATTCCAACAAGTACATCAAATTCTCCAATTCTTAATTCTCTTAAAATTTGGACACGCTCAAGTGTATCAATATCAGAATGAAGATATTTTACTTGGATATTTAATCCCCTTAAGTATTCTGTCAAATCTTCAGCCATTCTTTTCGTAAGCGTTGTGATGAGTGTTCTTTCTTTCCTTTTTGCTCTATAGCGAATTTCACCCACTAAATCATCAATCTGCCCTCTAGATTCACGAATATCGACTTCAGGATCTAATAATCCTGTTGGCCTGATTACTTGTTCTACTACAACACCTTTGCATAGTTCTAATTCGGTGTATGAAGGTGTTGCTGAAGTAAAGATTACCTGTTTCTGTGCTTTAAAAAATTCTTCATAAGTTAAAGGACGATTATCCAAAGCACTTGGTAATCTAAAACCATGCTCAACTAAAGTTTCCTTTCGTGAACGATCACCATTATACATACTCTTTATTTGTGGAATTGTAACATGCGATTCATCTAAAATTGTTAATGAATTCTTTGGGAAAAAATCTTGTAGTGTATAAGGTGTCTCGCCAGGATTTCTTTGAGCAAATATCCTAGAATAATTTTCGATTCCTGAGCAATATCCTAATTCAACCATCATTTCAATATCAAAATTAGTTCGCTGCTCCAAACGCTGAGCTTCTAAAAGTTTATTATTCGTACGTAAAAAGTCAAGGCGATCAGTTAATTCCTGACGTATTTCACCAATCACACGATTTATTGTATCTTTATCTGTTACAAAGTGTTTTGCAGGAAAGATGACTATGCTATCTAAAGTTGCTTTAACATCTCCCGTTACGCAATCAAATTTTGATATTAATTCTACTTCATCACCAAAAAGTTCTATACGAATACAATAATCTTCGTAAGCCGGAAATATCTCAATTATGTCCCCGAGAATACGGATATTACCACGCTCTAAAACCTGATCATTCCTAGAATAATGTATACTGATTAAACTTGAAATAAATGATCTACGGTCTAAAATATCATCTTTAGATATTTTCACAGTACCTTTAAGATATTCATCAGGTGATCCCAACCCATATATAGAAGATACTGAACTAATTACAATTACATCATCTCGAGATAAAAGAGAGCTTGTAGTTTTTAATCTTAGTTTATCAATTTCTTCATTTATCGACATATCCTTTTCAATAAAAGTATCAGTAACAGGTAAATAAGCTTCAGGTTGATAATAATCATAATAAGAGATAAAATATTCTACTGCATTATCTGGAAATAATTGTTTGAATTCTCCATATAATTGAGCGGCTAACGTTTTATTATGGCTCATAATTAGTGTAGGTTTTTGAACTTCTTGAATTACATTTGCCATTGTGAATGTTTTTCCAGATCCGGTCACACCAAGCAATGTTTGATATTTAGAACCACCATTTATGCCATTAACTAGTTCCTTGATTGCATTCGGTTGATCACCTTGCGGTTTGAAATCTGATTTGATTTTAAACTCTGCCATAATGTCTAATTTACTTATGATAAATGACGATGGTCAATGGCAGACTCTAATTTATTTTAAAGTATTATTATAAATTAATTCTAATTTAATTTTTTTGTAATATTTATAATTTGACGGGCAATCTTAATTGGTATACCTGTCTTAACATTAACTTCTTTAGGTGACAGTTTTGCAATTATATTAATATTCTCATAACATTTATATAAGGTTTTAATCCTTTTCTTACCCATACCTGGTATTTCATCAAAAATAGAGTTTTGCATTATTTTTTTTCGTTTCTGGCGCTGAAATGATAATGCAAACCTATGGGCTTCGTCTCTTATTCTACGTAATAATAAAAGACTAGAACTATGCTTATGGATTGATTGGGCATCTGGATTCCCCGGTACAAAAACTTCTTCTAGTCGCTTTGCTAAGCCTATAACTGGAATATAATCTAACCCTAATTCCCTTAAGGCTGATAGAGCCATACTTAATTGTCCCTTGCCACCATCAACTAAGATTAGATCAGGAAACAATTTATTTTCTCTTTTTAATCGCTTATATCTTCGAAAAACAACTTCTCTAATCGAAGCATAATCATCGATTTGATGAACTGACTTTAAATTATATTTTCTATATTCTTGCTTAATTGGCTTTGCATCAATAAAGCAAACCAATGATGCTACAGTACCTGTCCCACCTAGATGAGAAACGTCAAATGCTTCGATCCTTCTAGGAGGTACATCTAAATTAAGATCATCTTGCAATTGGTTTAACATTTTTGGTACCTGTTCATAATGTTTTTTTCGACGAATGATCCATTCATTTAATAATAATCTAGCATTTTCTAAGGTAATTTTAATTTCTTTAAGTTTTTCACCTTTTTTAGGATAGAGAAATTTTATAGGTCCATCACGTTTTTCACGAAGAAAACTTATTAAAGCTGATTCATTAAAAGGTTTAAACCGTAAAGAAATTTCTCGTGGAATAAAATCACTATTCATATAAAATCTTGATATTACAGTCCCAATCGTAAAATCATCCTTGTTGTCTAAACCAGACAATGATATTTTTTCACGACTAAATATTTTTCCATTTCTTATTCTTATAATCACAGCAATTCCTAGTTTTCCTTTCCTAGCCAAAGCGATTACATCTCTTTCCGTAAAATCTGTAGCAATATGGCTTTGATTTTTATTAAACAATTGTATTGCTTTTAATTGATCACGAAAAATAGCAGCTTCTTCATATTTTTCACTTCTAGATGCTTTTTCCATTAGATCCATAATGTAATTTTCTGCTATTTTAGTTTTACCCTTCATAAAATTTTCTATACGATTAATCATATTTTTATAATGTTTTTGAGACACCAATCCTTCACAAGGCCCTTCACATTTTTTAATATGATAATCAAGGCATACTTTTACTTTCTTTTCAGCGATCACTTCATCATCAAAATAATAACTACAACTACGTATTGGAAAAGCTTTATACAATGCCTTTAAAGTGATTCTTAATTGTTTTACATCTGTAAATGGTCCATAATATTTTGAGCCATCTTGAATTACCTTTCTAGTTAATAATACTTGGGGAAACGGCTCATTAGTAATTCTTATAAATGGATAAGTTTTATCATCCTTTAAATCAATATTATAACGAGGTTTATATTTTTTAATTAGATTAGCTTCTGTGATAAGAGCTTCCACCTCATTTCTAACAATTATCCAATCTACATCCACAACTTTTCTTAATAATGAAATAGTTTTAGCTTGACGATGTTTTTTGTTCTGGAAATAGGATTTAACTCTATTTTTTAGGTTTTTTGCCTTACCTATATAAATTATATCTTTATTTGCATTAAAAAATTGATAAACACCGGGATTATTAGGAATGTGATTTAATTTTTGCTGGATTAGACTATTCATTTATAGATATAATCTACAAATTATTTAGAAACTATTTTATCACTTCTAAAATATTTTAAATTCAAATAGACTAATAATATACTTTAATTAATATTAATTAAAGTATATTATTATATATGTTTATAAGGTTTTTATAATAGAATTAATGCTACAATTTTCATTAAACTATTCTTTTTTAAATTCTTGACACATTCCATATTTGGCAGTAAAATCTTTTTAGTTTAGTATCATATGATACAAAAAGTGTTCATAATCCGAGGTAAAACATGACACTAAGACTAAACCTAATAAAGCGATTTATAATGGTGAGGGACATCTTTGCGCTCCTCGGGTTTAATTATTTTTTTTAGTAATAGACACTCTATTGAATATTAATAATTACACTTTTACTACTAATAATTAAAACAATAACAAAAATTATAGATTATGAGAAATATATATATCGCAATTTTAATAATTTTTTCCGCAATTCTTTTTGCACAAGACAATTCTAATAAACGTAAGGTTTATCGTACTCAAACTGGAGCAATTATTCAAGCTCCAAAACCTATTTTTGAAATAAAACAAAAAAAGAAAAATAATAAAGCTAAAAGCGATATAGAAAGAGTTCAGGACAAAGTGAAAAAAGACAGATTCGAAGCAAAATACAAAGCAGAACTTGAAAATTTGGAATCTAAATTGGTTGAAATTATCGAAGAAAATAATAACCGTATTGCCGAACAAAATAATAATCGTACACCTGATACTGTATTTGTTTATACAACTCAATATGATACAACAACAGTATACGATACCACTTTAATCTATACTAATGCTACAACAACTGTTTATGATACCCTAATAATTAGCGATAGTCTATATATTACAAAATATGATACAACAGTAATTCGAGATACAGTTTGGGCATTCGCTACTGATACAGTTTTTATGTATGACACATCTTGGGTATTTGCATATGATACAACAATTTTAAAAGATTCTGTATGGGTATTTGCGTCAGACACTACTATTATCTATGATACATTAGTGGTTGCGAATAATGATACCGTTACTATCCATACTTATTCTAGTAGATTTCCCGATAATTTCTCACCTGCAATGTTAAATGAGAACTTTTCAGCTTTTCCAAAGTTTAAAACTTTAGCTGATGCTATTCGATCTAGAGACACAGGTGATAAAACAGCTCAAGGATGGATTAATCAAGCTTTAAATGCTGCTGGTGG
>MDTA01029248.1_pt1 | contig 12073 bp, 13 predicted proteins | sample 811151 | NCBI WGS metagenome assembly MDTA01 (sample SAMN05326648, study PRJNA326480) | marine metagenome | isolation source: seawater | place: Indian Ocean: South | collected 2010
AATGGTTGTAGTAAGTCTAATGACTGAAGAACCTGATAGCGCAACCCAGAAAATGGTTGACGAAGTCAGGGTACCTAGCGGTAAGACAATTCTAGGAAAAGCACACTAAGTAAATTTAATATTGGGGGCGTAATAATACGCCCCCTTTAATCTTAAAATAAGTATGCCAATATATATTTTGATTATCGATTACATACTTGGAATTATTATGTGGACTTTAATAGGTCGCACCGCAATGAATATTTTTCAAAAAGAAGATTCAGAGTTTTTCTTTATGAAAATATTTGTAAAATCTACAAACCCAATAATACGATTATTCAAATTTGTTACACCAAGCTTTATAGCCCATCCAATAGTACCATTATATGTAGCTTGGTTTTTCTATATGATTAGATTTTATTTAATACCATATTTATTAGGTTATTCTGTCATGGGAATGCTTTCCTTTCCATTGGAGAGTGAAATTGCAAATGAAATTTATAGAATATTTGGTAAATAATAATTCAAATTATTTAAAAAATTGGTAGTACTATAAATTGTATTCTTTATGAAAAAAATACAGATATCACCTTCAATTTTATCAGCTGACTTTAGTAAGTTAGGGGAAGATATAAGAAGATTAGAGCAAAGCGGTGCAGATATGATACATGTCGATGTGATGGATGGTCATTTTGTTCCTAATCTAACGATTGGACCACCGGTAATAAAAAGTTTAAGAAAATACACATCATTACCTTTTGATGTTCATTTAATGATTGATCCTGTGCATAAATATATTAAAGAATATAGTGACGCAGGAGCAGATATAATAACCTTTCATCCTGAAGCTACTAAAGACATTCTGGAAACAATAAAATTAATTAAATCATTAAATAAAAAGGTTGGTATTTCTTTAAATCCAGACACAAAAATAGAGGCTGCAAAAGAATACCTGGATAAAATTGATTTGATTTTAATTATGAGTGTTTATCCTGGATTCGGAGGACAAAAATTTATAAACGAAGTTACAAAAAAAATTGAAAACTTAGATAATATTAGAAAAGAAAAAAGTTTAGATTTTAAAATAGAAATAGACGGTGGAATAAATTTCGAAACATCTAAAATTGCGATTGATGCTGGTGTAGATATTTTAGTTTCAGGCACAACAGTATTCAAAGAAAATAATGGAGATCTCAAAAAAAATATCGAAACTTTAAAACAAATTTAAATGTTTTTTAAAAGTGTTTTTTTAAACTTTGGCACAATTCTCTTTCAATTAATTAATCAAATAAGAAAAATCTATTTAAATTCTCCAATTTATAATAAAAAAATATCAAGAATTGATGATAAAGTAATTATATATAAACCTAGCCAAAATATTCTTAGCTGTTTAATTAAATATAATAAAAAAAAATATAATATAGAGGATTTTTCATTAAATTCTGTTTGGAAAAATTCAGCAAGTTTAAACAATAAAAATTTTAAAAACCTTCATAGTTTTTTTTGGTTATTTTCACTAGACTTAAAATCTTCAAAAAAGATAACTCAAAACGTCATTTACAACTGGATTATAGAGAATGACAAATACAAGCAAAACATATGGGATTTGGACATATTATCTAAAAGAATTATAGCTTGGATTTCAAATTCAAAATTGACTTATGAGAGTTCTGAAACTGATTATAAACTTCAATTTAATAGCTTAATTAAAAAACAAACTAATCACTTAGTAAATGAAATAAAACGTACTGATAAATTAGATGATAAGATAATTGGTAGTACTGCAATTATTTTGGTTGGCTTATCTTACGGAGATGCATACTATCTGAAATTTGGTATCGACCTTCTAAAAAAAATATTAAATTTTTCTTTGGATGTCTCAAGTTTTCCTAAATCTCGTAATTTAAGACAATTAGTATTTTATTTAAAATATATAATTGTAATTATAGAACTTTTAAAAGAATCTCAAAACACTATTCCGGAATTTTTAGATGAAACAATTTTTTATTTAGGTAAATCATACAATCTTTTATGTGCCAACAAAGGAAATTGAATGCTTTTTAACGGAAATTTTGAGGAACCAAACAAAGAATTTGATAACTATTTAAACTTTCACAAATATAAGTTTAAGGACGATACAAATGAAACTGGTGGGTATGTTGTTTTAAAAAACAAAAAATTTTTGTTGGCTGTTGATATCGGAAGAAGTCCAGATAAGAAGTTTTCAAAAGATTACCAGGCTAGTGTGCTCTCATTTGAATTTAATTTTTCTGGCGAAAAGGTAATAACAAATTCAGGATATTTTCAAGATCATAGACATCAATTAAATATAATATCTAAATCTTCTGCCACACACTCAACTTTAGTATTAAATAATAAGTCAACTGTAAATTTTGAAAGAGATAAGCATGGACATATGCTGGTTAATAAAAGTTTCAAAATTTTAAATAAAGAAATTAAAAATGAAAAAGACTTTTGGTCTATCAGGGCTTCACATGATGCATACTCTAAATCAAATGGTGTAATTTATGAAAGAACGCTTCAATGCTTTCATGAAAGATGTTCATTGGAAGGCTGTGATAAACTTATTAAAACAAAGCATTTTAAACCCTCAAATTTTGAAATAAGATTTCATTTATTACCCAACATTAATTTAACAAAATTATTAAATAATGAGTCTATATTAATAGAAAGTAACAATGCTGGATGGAAATTTACATGTAAAAATTACCAGCTAGATATCGAAAAAGGTTTATATTTTGGTAAAAAAAATAAATATTTAGAAAATAAAAATATACTTATATCGGGCGTAACTAACCCTGAAGAACAAATAATTTTGTGGGATATATCTAAAATATGAAAATAAAGTTTGCATTAATTTCTTTATACGACAAAAGCCAAATTAAGAACATTTTGAAAGTTTTAAAAAAATATAAAATCAAAATAATAAGTTCTGGTGGAACTTATGAAAAGATAAAGTCATTAGGATATAAGTGTATTGAAGTTTCAGAATATACTAATTTTCCTGAAATTCTGGATGGCAGAGTGAAAACTTTACATCCTAAAATACATTCAGGAATATTATTTAAAAGACAAAAGTTGTCACATAAAAAAGTAATTAGAAAACTTAATATTAAAAGTATAGATTTGGTTATCACTAATTTTTATCCTTTCAAAAAAGTGCTTAATCAAAATAGTAAACATAATAAAATAATTGAAAATATTGATATAGGTGGACCTACTTTAGTAAGATCTGCAGCTAAAAACTATAATGATGTAACTGTTATTACAAAGATTGAGCAGTATAAAAATTTAATTGATGAACTAAATCTATTTAGAGGCAGCACTACTTTAAAATTTAGGAAAGAAATGTCCAGAGAAGCATTTGGTTTAACTGCTTCTTACGACTCAATAATATATAATTATTTTAATTCCAGATTGGATAAAAATATTCCCAGTAGACTCCTTGTTAATGCACAATTAATAAAAAAACTGAGATACGGGGAAAATCCTCATCAAGTTGCTGCTATTTATGGCAATGAAGAAGACTATCAAATACAAAAATTACAAGGCAAGGAATTAAGTTATAATAATTATAAAGATATCTTTGCTTGTTTAGATCTTGTTAAAACACTGCCTAAAAATAGAGGAACTATTGTAGTTAAACATGCAAATCCATCAGGTGTCTCAATTGAACCAGATCATTTAAAAAGTTACTTGAGTGCAATTAATTGTGATCCTGTAAGTGCTTTTGGGGGGATTTTAGCTTGTAATTACAAAGTAAATTTTAAAATCGCCAAAAAGATCATACAAAATTATTATGAAGTAATAATTGCAGATGGATATGAAGCTAAAGCGTTAAAGTTGTTCAAAAGTAAAAAAAATCTTAGGTTAATAGATAGTTCTAAAATTAAGATAAAGAATGAAAACAAAATCACGTCTGGTTTAAACTCATTTTTATTACAATCAAATGACGATCATTTAATAAGTAAAAAAAATTTCAAGTTTGTATCAAAAATTAAACCATCAAAAAATATAATAAAGCAACTAGTGTTTGCTTTAAATGTTTGTCGATCTGTAAAATCGAACAGTATTGTAATTACTCAAAATGATAGGACTTTAGGGATTGGATCTGGTCAACCAAATAGACTCGATAGTTGCAAAATAGCTATAAATAAAATGAAAAAGTTTAATTCTTTAAAAAATAAAAATCCAATAATTGCCGCTTCAGATGCTTTTTTTCCATTTATTGATGGAATTGAAAAGCTTGTACAGGCTGGTGTATCGGTTGTTGTTCAACCTTATGGATCAATTAGAGATAAAGAAATAATTAATTATGCAAACAAAATGGGAATTGCTTTAGTATTTTCAAAAACAAGACACTTTAATCACTAATTTATTTTGTCAATTTTCGCGGCTAAAACAAAATCACTTTCATGCAATCCTTCAATAGCATGAGTAAATATCTTAATTTTCGCATATCCCCACCCAAACCATATATCTGGATGATGTCCTTCTTTTTCAGCTATTTCCCCAACTTTGTTGACAAAGCTTTGACTTTCTAAAAAGTTTTTAAATTTAAATTCTTTTATTAAGAAATAAGTTTTTTTTTCGTCAGATTGCACTTCCCATCCGTCAACCATTTTTAAATACTTGTGAATTTCTGTTATATCAAAACCTGGGATTCCACCATCGCATGGTATACACTTTTTTTTTGATAAATCTTCTTTCATAAATAAATGGAGCGGGCAATGGGACTTGAACCCACGACCTTCTCGTTGGCAACGAGACGCTCTACCACTGAGCTATGCCCGCTTCTTAAAAAAGAATTATAATTAAGCAATTTTACTTCTTCAAGCAAGTAATTTTATATTTAAATTATCTTTCAAATTTTTCTAATTCTTTTAAAAAAGTCATTTTATCAATATATTTATTACTTGAATTAATAGAAGTGTTGTAAACAGGTTTTTTAACTTGAGATATGCTTGCAGTTTTGATCCTTTTTCCAAATTTATAAAAGTTAAGAATTTCCTCATCCCATTCTAAATCACAAAATTTGAACAATTTTTTAGTTTTATCAATTTGATTTAAAACTAATTCCTCATAATTTATATCATAGATAAACTCTTTATATTTATTTTTCCAAAAAAACATTATTTCTTTGTAATTTTTTGCAAACTCAATAATGTTTTTTTCGTTATAGCTCCAATCCATTTCTGTACTACCAAAGTTATTTTTATATATAGACAAACAAACATCTTTTAGATTTCTATTTACATGTATCACTTTAGCACTTGGAAAGAACAGTTTTATGAAACCAATCCAATAAAAATTAATTGGTAATTTATCAATTAGAATTTTGCTAGATGAAATTTTATTATATTCATCATAAATTTGTATTGCTGTTTTATTTAAAATCTCATAACTAAATTTTTTATATTTAATTAAATCATTTAAATTTTTATTTAAGATGGTAGATTCTCCTAAACCCTGAGTTAAATTAGAAGCATCTAACAATTGGTGGACTAAAGTTGTTCCAGATCTTGGCATCCCTATCACAAATATAATCTTTTTTTTTTTAAAATTTTTATCGTAAAATTTATTTGAAATAATTTGGGTATAAATTTTTTTAATTTTTTTTGTTTTATTTATCTCGCTAATTATTATTTTTTTATCAACAAATTTATCTCGTATTTTATTAGATAGTTTTATATATTCATAAGCATCATTATATTTATTTTGATCTTCATAAGATTTCGCTATTGCACTACAGATTTGTGCTTTCTGCCGAGGATTTAAACTTTGTTTTTTATATTTTTCTAGCAATATTTTCTGATGGGTGTCATCAACCGAATAATCAATTAAAGTTGATAGTTGAAAATCTGCATAGACTCTTTCTGGAAAAAGTTTAGAGCTGTCAAGAAAACTTTTCTTAGCTTTTTCGTAATACTCATTATTATTTTTTTCATAAGCTAAATCTAAATAACTTTGAGCAAGAAATAATAATGCATCTGGATATTTTAGATTTAATTCACTGAGTTTTTTAAATAATTTATTCGCTTCTTTAAACTTTTTTGAGTTTAATTTTAAAATTCCAAGATTAAAGAGAAGATGATTATTATCCTTATCTATTTTTAGACCATGAACTAAATTATCTTCTGATTCTTTGTACTTTTTTAATATTCTTTGTACTCGAGATATATTAGATCTAAATGATATTTCATTGGGATTGATTTTTATTGCTTTTAATAAAATTTCCTCTGCTTCAATTAATTTTCCCAAGGCCTCTAGGGAAGCTGATAATAAATTAAAATAAATAGGAAGTTTTGAACCTTTTTTAATATTATTTCTAGATATTTGAATTACTTCATTGTAATTTTTGTTTATAAATTTTTTTTTTAGGTCTTGAAAATCTTTATTCATTTTAAAATTAGTCTAACATGTTATAATTAATTATGAATTTTTCATTTGATTTACCCTCAAAAATTCCTGTCTTTCCTTTATCAAATTTTATTGTTTTTCCCAATACAACAGTTCCTCTAAATATTTTTGAACCAAGATATTTAAAAATGACGGAAGATGCTATGGCTAGTGATAGACTAATTGGAATGATACAGCCTAAAAAAACTGGCGAGTTAAGAAAGCCTGATTTATTTGATGTGGGTTGTGTTTGCAGGATTGTAAGTTTTAATGAAACTGATGACGGTAGGTACATTATTATTTTAAAAGGAATTAATAGATTTAAAAAAATTAATGAAGTAGATAATAAAAAGCTCTATAGAGAGTTAAACGTAGATTATAACTCTTTCGTTAACGACAAAAACTCCGAGGAAGAAGACTTCAAATTTTCAAAAATAAAAAAAATACTTGATGAACTAAAACAATTATTCCAAAAACGTGGCTATCAAATTAGTTGGAAGGATATTGAAGGTCAAAATGTTTATCAAACACTGTCTGCTTTATCTATGGCATCTCCATTTTCAGTTCTGGAAAAACAAATCCTTTTAGAATCGAAAAATTTAGAAGAAAGACAATTAAAATTTGAGGAAATACTTAAAACCTATACCACAGAGTTTTCAAATAATAAGACAGTTCAATAGCTATAAAGCTCCTTCATTTGCAATTTTAATTCCAATACTTTTTATTTTTTTACTTTTATTAATAATACTAAAAAATTTTTCAGAGATATTTTTGGGAACATAATTTTTATTAAATTTAAAGAATTCGTGAATGAAATCTATTCCAAATGAAAAAGATGAATTGTATCCTTTTGATATATGCTCGAATTCTTTAAAAATACTTTTATCAATTTCAAGTCCTAAATTATTTTTTTTATCAATAACTCTATCTAGTTCCATAATATCTCTTAGTGTCATATTGAAACCTTGTCCAGCTAATGGATGAATAGAATGAATAGAGTCACCAAAAAATAAAATATCATTATAAATATATTTCTTCGGTAATTTCATATTTAAATTAAATCGTTCTATTTTCTCAAAAGAAGTAATTTTATATAATGTATTCAGTTTTTTAATTTTATTGATTATTTCATTTTGAGGAATTGCTTTATTCTTATGTTCAAATGAAAAAACTATAGAAGTAGACTTTTCTGACAAAGGTAGAAATGCTAATGGGCCGTGCTCAGTAAAAATTTGCGTTGCTACGTTATTTTTTAACTTAGAATGATTAATTATAGTAGTAAAAGCTATATTATTATAATTTTTATAAATTTTTAATTTTAAAAATTTTTTCGTAAGAATATTTGAACTTTCACAATTTATAACTAAACCAAAATTTTTTTTATTAACTATATTCAATAAGTGTTTATCATTTTTTAGTTTTTTAAATGAAATATAATTATTTTTAGATAATTTTGATTTAACATATGAAACTAACTCATCATATTTAATAATATTAAATAATGGTTTGGAATTTTCATTAAATATTATTTCTTTATTTATTTTTCCATTTTTAATTAAAACTTTAATTTCATTAACTGTATTTGTTTTTTTTTTAATATTTTTAAAAAACTCACTTAAATAATTTAAGTTATATTTTGAGATACCTAGAGATCTTGTTTTGAAGTGTTGTTTAGAAGAATTTAAATAATAAATTTCAACATCAATTTTTTTTTTTGCTAAAATATAAGCTAAAATTAGGCTGGTTAGGTTATTTCCAATTAAACTAAGTTTCATAAAATTTTTTAATTTTACCAGTAATAATTAAATGGTACAAATCAACTTATTTGATTCATTTTTATGAAACTAGCAAATTTCTTAATAAAAACTCGAGAATTTATTATAAAAAGAATTACTGAGCTTTTTGGTTTAATAATTATATTATTCTCATTGTCAGTATTAATTTCTCTAATAACTTACTCACCGGATGATCCTAATTTTATTATCAATAATCCAGGTAACATTGAAAATTTGATGGGCTTTAATGGAAGTATACTTTCGGACTTTCTATTTCAGTCAACTGGTTTAATTGCATTTTTAATACCTATTACACTGTTTTTCTCTGGTACCAATATTTTAATAAATAAAAAACAGTTATTGTTTATTGATAATTTATTTTTTTGTGTACTATATATAGTTTCAGGGTCTCTTTTTTTTTCATATTTTAAGAATGATTCATTTTTTTTGACTATAAATGGAAATGGAGGATTTATAGGACTGTTTCTTAAAGAAATTTTTTTATCTTCAATATTTACACTTAACAATATTTTTTTGTATTATCTACTTATTATACTTACCTTTTTTCTTTTTTTAAAAAGTATAAACTTTAAATTCTTAAACACTTTTACCTACATAAATAATATATCAAATTTATTTAGACTTAAAAAAAACTATCAAATAATAAGTGAAGACGAAAACATTGCTAAAGAAAATTTTGCAAATGAAAATATACATGAAAATAAAAAAGTACAAGACTCTCTACCGTTTGATAATAAATCTGATACTAATATAAAAAAATTTATTCTACCCGAAATAAAATTTCTTAAGTCACCCTCAAAAAATGATAAAATGGCTAAAGTTAATGAGGAAGTAAATGAGGGTTTTTTGGAAAAAGTTTTAATGGATTTTGGTGTTCAAGGAAAAATAAAAAAAATCAACTATGGCCCAGTTGTGACACTTAATGAATTTGAGCCAGCCGCTGGTGTAAAAGTTTCAAAAATAATTAATTTGTCTGAGGATATAGCAAGAAACACAAGTTCCGAGTCTGCGCGTATTTCAATTATTCCTGGAAGTAACACTATTGGAATAGAGCTGCCAAATATAACAAGAGAAAATGTATATCTTGAAGAAGTTCTTAAGGACGCTCAATTTAAAAAGAAAGATATTAAGCTTCCTATAGCGTTAGGAAAAAGTATTTCTGGAAATCCAATTATTGGTGACCTGAGTGCTATGCCTCATTTACTTATTGCAGGAACCACAGGTTCAGGAAAATCCGTTTGTATAAACACAATAATTTTATCTTTATTGTATAGACATACTCCTAATAGATGCAAATTTATATTGATTGATCCAAAAATGTTGGAACTGTCTACTTATGAAGGAATTCCAAATTTATTATGTCCGGTTATTACTGAACCAAAAAAAGCAGCCTCAGTTTTAGGATGGGTAGTTAAGGAAATGGAAAATAGATACAAACTAATGACTAAAGTAGGTGTAAAAAATATTGATGGATATAATTCGAAACACGAAACACAAATGCCTTATATCGTTGTAATAGTTGATGAAATGTCAGATTTAATGATGGTATCTGGGAAAGATATAGAGAATTATATTCAAAAACTATCTCAGATGGCTAGAGCTGCTGGAATTCATATCATAATGGCAACGCAAAGACCTAGTGTAGACGTTATTACTGGAACTATAAAAGCAAATTTTCCAACTAGAATTTCTTTTCAGGTTTCTTCTAAAATAGATAGCAGAACAATTCTTGGTGAGCAAGGTGCGGAACAACTTTTGGGTAAAGGAGATATGTTGTTTATGTCTTCAGCAAATAAAATAACAAGGATACATGCTCCGTACGTAACCGAAGGAGAAATTGAAAAAGTTAACAATTTTTTAAGGTCTCAGGCTGAACCTGAATACGTTAAAGAAATTCTAGAATTCTCAGAGGCATCTACTGCTGAAGCTGATGGAGATGAAATGAACGATAAAGATGAATTATATCAAAATGCTGTACAACTAGTTAGGAATGAAGGAAAAGCTTCGACATCCTTTTTGCAAAGGAAATTGCAAATTGGTTATAACCGTGCAGCCAGAATAATAGACATGATGGAAGAAAACGGTGTAGTTAGCAAGGGAAATCATGTTGGTAAAAGAGAAATTCTAAAATGAGGAAAATATTAATCACAATTTTATTTCTTTTTTTGTTTCAGAGTTTTGGACAAGCATCAAGTAAGCAAAGTATTATCAAAAAATTAAGCGATATTGAAAATATAAGTTTTAATTTTATTCAAACAATTAATGGTAAAGATGAAAGGGGAAATTGTATAATTCAGTATCCCAAAAAAATCTTTTGTGAATATGAGAAAAGAAGAAACAAAATTTTAGTATCAAACGGCCGTAATTTAGTTATTAAAAATAATAAACAATTCTATCGTTACCCAATTAAGAGTACGCCATTTGAATTCTTGTTAGACAAAAATTTTTTGATTAGCAAAATCAATACTTCTAAACTTGGAGAAATTGAAGATAAATATTTATTTTTTCAAATATTAGAAAATAATAATAATATAAATGTTTTTTTTAGCAAAAAAAATTATGATTTAGTAGGTTGGCAAGTTGAAGATGTTTATCAAAATTTAGCAGTTACATATATTTTTGAAAGTTCGATAAATAAAAAGATTGATGAAAAGATTTTTAAACTTCCAAAAAACGATTAGTATGTATTTAAGTTAATAGTTTCTTGCTTAAATATTTTCATTCCTCTTTTTAAATAATTTTGAAGTGCATTTTTATGATCTAAAGTACAAGTATGCACCCAAACTCTATTAGAATTAAATTTAAAACATAATTTTATGGCTTCTGATAGCAAATAACCTCCAATTCTTTTACCTTTATAATTATCTAAAATTCCAAAATATGCGATTTCTGAACTTTTTGTTAATTGATCGTGAATAACTTCAAAATAACCTGCTAAATCGTTATTTAACTTTAAAAGGTATGTTTTAACCATTTCGCTTTCTAAATAAGATGACCATTTCAAATTATCCCACTCAAGTCTATCTATCCATCTATGATTTTTGCCAATATTTTTGTAAAAGAATTTATTTAATTCAATATTTGGTGGATTGACTTTTTCTAAAGTTAGTTTTTTGTCAGGTAATTTTACAGAGTTTAAATCTTTTAAGGATTTTATTTCAAGGTAGTATCTATCAACTTGCAAAACTATTGTACCATTTTGCCTACTTTTTCTCCCCCAAATAAATGAAAATGTAAATGAGGAACTTCTTGTCCTCCATCCTCACTAATATTTGTTAGAGCCCGGTATCCCTTGCCAGTGTCCACTGAAATTCCCAATTTTTTAGCTACAATATTAATACCTTTTATTAAACCAACCATTTCATCTGGAGAAGCATTTTGACTGAAGTCGTCTAAATCGACATATTTTCCTTTTGGAATTACCAATGCATGTATTTTCTTTTGGGGATTAATATCGTGAAAAGATAATACAAACTTATCTTCATAAATTTTCTTACAAGGAATTTCTCCTCTAATTATTTTGGCAAATATGTTTTTTTCGTCGTAACTCATTTTTTTCTATTACTTAATTCTTTCATAACTTCCTCAATTTTAACATCATTTGCCTCTAGATACATAATTAAATGATAAAAAACATCAGCAGCCTCATGAATTTTATTTGTGTTTTTTTCAACAGCTTCCACTAATTCATTTATTTCTTCAAGGACCTTCTTTTTACTTAAAATTTTATCTCCTAATAATTTGTTAGTATAAGACCCATCAACTGGGTTATTTTTTCTCTCTCTTGCAAGTTTAAAAAGGCTTTCTAATGTATTAAGCATATTAAATCCTAACAGGTATTCCTTTTGAGTCCAAATATTCTTTGGCTTCCTTTATAG
>MDTA01157627.1_pt1 | contig 12073 bp, 10 predicted proteins | sample 811151 | NCBI WGS metagenome assembly MDTA01 (sample SAMN05326648, study PRJNA326480) | marine metagenome | isolation source: seawater | place: Indian Ocean: South | collected 2010
ATATGAACGAGCTAGACCTACCGGTCCTTCTGAGAGATCTTGCCCTCAACTTAGGCGCCCTCTTCATCGTGGTGTACGTCTCGTACTTCAGACGTCACCGCCGATGGGACCAAGTAGTCGGGTACACAGCATTCAACATCAGTTTGTTTACTGTGTCGGCTGCTTTAGGTTCGTCGGCTCCACTGAATATCGGCGTTGGCTTCGGACTTTTTGCTGTTCTCTCGATCGTTCGCCTCCGATCTGCAGAATCAGGACAGATTGAAATCGGTTACACCATGATTGCTCTCGTGCTCGGACTAATGAGCGGCTTATCAGGGATGAAGTTTGAGGTGAAGGTGGTCTTCGCCATTCTCCTCAGCGCTTCAATGCTGGTCATTGACAATGGCCGTTGGCAACCGATCCGCAGAAGAGAACGATTGCGTGTTGAACTTGACTCAGTAATTACCGATGAGAACGATCTCAAATCTCATTTGATTAGCGTCCTCGGTGCAACGCCGGTGCATTTCGACGTCCGAGGCATTGACTTCGTTCGAGAGACCATGCGCATTGACGTAATTATAGAGCGCCGTCTCACACAAGATTAGTTTCGTGTTTGATACTCAACCCCAAGTCACCGAGATCGACTTAGAGTCGGTCAATGTTGTTGCTCCTCTTCAGCGACGCTTCGACAGGAAATTTCTCCTCGATGAAAACAGTCTTGAGAGGCTCGTACCAAAGCTGCTGGAATATGAAGAGTTCGATTGGCGTCTATTGACAATTGAACAGGAGCACGAGTTTTTCTACTCGACGACCTACTTCGACGACAATCTCCTGACCTATTGGGATCACCTGAAAGGAAAACGCCTTCGTTTCAAGATTCGTTCGAGAGAGTATCCAAATAACGGCCCAGTGATGCTCGAGGTCAAAACAAAAACTGGGCGAGGAATGAGCGACAAACATCGACTCTTGAGGAATGGGAATTCTGGAATCCAGTCCACCGAATCAGAATGGATCGCAGATTGTTTGTCGTCCTCTCCGGTCCGATACTCAGGTGGTGCCTTCGAGCCCGCTCTTACCGTCTCGTATTTGAGAACCACGCTCGTTGCAGTTTCGATCGGTGAGCGATTGACAATCGATCGACAGCTAGCAGCATCTCTTGCTCATCAGACCTCCGAGGATCCACCGAACTTCGATATGTTGCCGGATTCGGTCATTCTCGAGGTGAAGTCGAACCGACCGAGGAGCAAGATCTCTAAAATCCTCTACCAAAATCGACACCACCCGCAGTCTTTAAGCAAGTACTGCCTCGGGACCGCTACTGCAGACAATTCTCTCGATCGAGGAATGCTCCGAGCAGCTGAGCGCCAAATGAGAAGGCTGGCATCGCAGTAACGTGCGCCACTTAAAAACACCTTAAAACTGACCCTCGATTACGGTGAGAGTTCGGAGTGGAACGGGGAACTACGCCGCGGAATAGATCCGCCCGTTCTCGGCGTGCTTCCATGAACTTCCCTGTGCAAATCCTTTGACAGCGTTAAAACTCGCAATTCAGACTTGGAGCAAAGGGAGGATCTAAGTCGGGAGTTTCATAACTCGGGTCGACCCAGCCTGCGTCAACTGGCAGAGGCTCCCATGCGATGCCACTCAGGACAATCTCGTTGACATCTACCAACCAGGTTTCATCACCAGTTACTTGGGCATTTTCCACACTCATTCCAAATTCAGTACACGTTGCACGAGCCATGTTCATGGCGCTAGCACCAACAGGCCAAGAGATATCGCCGCCTTCGCTATTTAAAGTTGGTTGGAGTTCGCAGTCATCGAAAACAAAAACCTTGAAGACGAAGCTATACGCGCCACCATCGGTCTGCATGAAGATCTCTTTAACACCGTCTTCATCCATATCCAAAAATCCAAGGGGTTGAGCCTCGAACACCAAGGATGAGCCTGGCACTACAGAAATTTGGCGCCAACTGCCATCATCTGCCGCAATTTCCATCCACCATTTACTGATCGACGGATCAGCAAAAGTTGTGACAATCTCGTCACCTGCGATGCCGTCGATATCGCCTGAAAGCGAAACCCCCTCAATCCAATCCGGATCTCTGAATCCCCATTCTCCGAGACAGCCTGCACTTGTTGCCTGGCTGGCAGCCGAGTCCTCCTCGTGGCAAATGTCCACCACAAGTCGCTTTGGATTTTCGAGGGTAAAAACGTTGAAGGCAGCAAAATGTTCGGTTCCTAGGGTCCAACCAAGGTATCCCTCGAAATCCTCCGTCATCTTTCCCTGGTTCACGACTTGCGCCCCAACGGCGTTGCCATCGAGGTCGTCCGGGCCGGAATACCACTGAGATGGATCACTAATGTCCGACGTGGATCTGGCAATTGTCCTGACTTGTAAGAATTTGTTTCCGTCCATTATCACCGGAGCATCGTTAACCCAGGCCGACCCGTCCCACTGCTCAGGGATGATCGGTGGGCTAGCTAGCCACCGAATGTCGTACGACAAATCTCCAGATCCCTCGAAATCTAGGACGAACCGGTCGAAGTAACTGTGCGCACCTATTTCAGCGTCGCTCAAAATAAAGGAGCCACCTGTTGTGACGGGGTATGGCCAACCCGAAGTCGTCCTAGGAACCGCAGTCCAATTTGTAGGACAGGTTTCTGGAAGCGTCGTAGTGGTAGTCGAAGTGGAGGTTGTTGTTGATGTAGTAGTCGACGTTGTTTCAAGCTCTGTATTCGGCTCATCATCTTGAGTCTCATACCCGTCAGTTTCTTCGCCGGATCCGGGGGTTTCATCCGAGGTTGCTGCAGGGGCGCTCTCTTCAGTGTTCTTCTCAGAAGATGAGCAAGCGCCAGCGATAAGTATCGTGAGAGCGATGCTGAACAACTTCATTTTTGAACGATGACTGTGCATTTGCCAATTCCTCCAGCGTTTGTTGTATTCGAGGGATCCGCCAAATGTCCTACCCCAACACAATGAGTCGTAGTTGCTGATCTACTTCATTAATGGGTTTAGCAAAGAGCGAAGCTTGTAAGGAACTTAGTGTCTCAAGAATCCTGCGCGCCTCTGATTTTCAACTCCTCTGAACTTTTCACTCCCTAAACCACCTCTCCCTCAAGATTTGACAGATGTAGGGTCTTGACTCCGCCAGCTGACATACCGACCGGTTCTTGGTTACTGGGTGGTCATCTCACGGCCTTCGGAGACGATGATGTCAGCGATCCACCACCCCAGAGCGTGCTAGTCGTCGCCCTCAAGCACAGTCAGGCTCATGGGTAAGTAATGGACCCTCCACTGGTACTAAATCGGTTCTCGCTCTTGGAGGCCGAGGCACGTTACGCTAAATGGAAACAGTTCACCGATCTGAATCAGGACCACCAGCGATTCAAGGACATCTCAAGAGGTTTAGTATTCCTGTACGGATCCTGAACTTCACTTCACATTGACCAACAAATGATGAGCAATTCCAGACGTAGGGGTCGGACTTCTTGGGTCGAAAAACAATCTGTGGCAGTTTTTTTGTTCCCGTTAATTGTGGGTACCGCCATTACGACATTTGCTCTAAAGGTTTCAACGTGGCAAGAAGTAAGTGGTTCCAACGACGAGCACTCGGGAGATGCAATAGACATTTCTGAGCCATCGACCGAGAGACTCGCCAGCCCTTTTCCACCCTCAAATCGATTGATATCCTTCAACCAAAATGATGAGCAAGTAGCAGGCGGAATTCTGAGGGAGGTGGACCCTCGACCGCCTGAGGTTGATCGAAAAAGAGTGAACGAGCCAGGGACCATAAAGCCAGAACCCAAGTTCCCATCGCACGAGGACCACGAGAACCTGGAGTGGATCACTTACGGGGAACGTCGTGTGGTCATAATCTCAGATTCTGGGATGGCAGGCGTCAGATGGTACGGCGCTTCAGATGCCCTCGTCGGCGCTGATTATGAGTTGTACTTGGAGTCCTGTCGACGACTGGTGAGGCGTTCCTGCGAGGGGCGGGAGGGCTACGCACCATATTCGGCCTTGAGACAAATTGAGCGTTTAGACGAGGCACGAAATCACCGAGACGTTCTTGTCATCGCAACGGGCTACAACGATTGGGAGGGGAGGTTTGCCAGCACAGGCCGCGGCTCGGACGATCTGGGCGCCTTGATGTCAGCAGCCCGTGAAAAATCCTTTAAGAACGTCGTCTGGGTGACACTTCGCTCGGACTCCCGGTACAGACTCCCAAAAGGTTCGCCACTTTGGTACGCGGACTACGGAGCGATGAATGAGGCCGTCAGAATCGAATCGTCAGATCTTTTCCCGGAGCTCTCCATCTGGGATCTTGACGCTTACACCGACATTGCAAGTTCCAAAGGATTTTTCTACCGCGATGGAGTTCATGAGAGAAGGCTTGGATCTTGGCTCGTCGCTGATTGGATCTCGCGCCACGTGGCCAGTTTGGATGGGAGACCATGCCCGCAACCATGGGCTCCTGGACTGGACACAAACGAGAGTTGTCCAAACCCGGACTTGCTTTCCCGCACACTAGGTTTTCCAGACATCGCTGCGATCTACGGTCTACCTTCGCCGCTAGACGCTGATCTTCCTCCGCTCCGCAGTCCGGTCTAGGTGTGTCTTTGCGAAAGCAATCTCTTATTGAAAACGCCACCGCGTTAGATACTCGAACGCGTTGGGCCGTGCTCCCGCATACCTCTCACGCCTGTCCCGGTGTTCCGATTCGGATCATCTAACCTTCCTTGAATGATTGCGCCACATACGCAAGGAAGGTTGCCCGAGCAAGTATTTCTCGCAGATGACACAATCGCTGATGTGAGTTAGCGATGATTAGTTCAAGGAAACGCGCTGGCCGGCTAGTCCTCCTCTACGTCTCAGTGTTGGTGGTCTTGGTGCTTGCCATCGCCGCTTCGTCGAGTGATCGGGCAGTGATCAGTCCGAACACGACGACTCTTTTCTCAAAATCGGAAAACACAACTTCGCTGCCACCATCGACGACAGCGGGTTCGACAACGTCCCAGCCACCGACCACGACGTCCACAACGATTCCTTCTGGCCCAATTGCAGGGGAGCAGATTCTCTTTGGCCGCTCAGTTAATGGAGAACCATTGGTTTACATCAGGAGAGGTGACTCTAAAGGGGCGCGAATCCTTGTGATCGGAAGTATCCACGGCGATGAAGATGACGGCATTCCAATCGTTGACCATCTCAGGCGGATTGAAATCCCCGAAGGAATCGAACTTTGGCTAATCCCATCTCTCAATCCTGACGGCAATGTTGCACAGACTCGACAGAACGCAAATGGCGTTGATCTAAATCGAAATTTTCCAATCAATTGGGCGCCCTTAGAGGAGCTCGGTCATTGGCAGTACGCAGGTCCCTCACCAGCGAGCGAACCCGAGACGCAAGCCATGGTCAAGCTCGGTGAGGAAATTAAGCCGCACCTTGTCCTGTGGTATCACCAGGACTACTTCAGAATTTCACCAGGAAGCGGAGTAGGAGGAAGAATTCGCCAAGACTATGGCGACTTAACTGGCCTCCCGATTTTGTTGGTGACTGGCGGAACCTACACCGGGACAGCATCACAGTGGTCCCGGACAATTACCGCTCAGGGCGGGACAGGCTTCACAATCGAACTCGGGCCAACCTTGTCAGACTCTGAGGCTCTCACCCATGCCCAAGCAGTGGTTGCCGTTGCAGAGAAATATTTCGTGGACTGAACTGCAGAGGATAATCAGGTATCCGATGTCGGCGTGGCTGACTTCATATGAGCGAGCTGTGCACGAGACGCCATCATCGAAGTTTCCACCGGCCTCATAAACTCTGAGAGCATCTCGTATGCAGACTTGGACTTACTCGTTACATAATGCAGGGCTTTTCGAGCCCTTGTAAAGCCGGTCAGCCCACACCTGAGTGGGTTCAAGCAACTCGTCACGTTCATCGATAGCCATAAAGATCATCGGACACAGCCAGATTTCTGGCTGACCATTCGACTGCTTGATGGTCATATGCACGTGCGCCCACTCATCTTGGCCTAGAAGCACACCAATCGGCTGACCGATCTCGACCCTGTCATTGCGCCGAACACTTATGGCATCGAGCATCTGTTGAGAAAGGATTGCTTGCTCAGCGATTTTTGCGGCGTCTGCGGGCCCCGCCGATGGCTCAAGGCTGTAGGTCACAACTTGGCCGCCATCCGTGACGATCATGAGGTTGACTTGAAATGCGCCATCCGGTTGGCGCTCCATTACTCGGGCTTCCTTGAATGTGCCCGACACCGCTGACAGCACCGTGACCTCACGCTGGTTAACAAAGTAGTCCACTCCGTTGTGAAACTGAATCCCGATTTCGTTTTCCTGTGTCGCATACGGCTGCGATGCCCACATAGCTCCAAGATCAGCGATCGGGTGGCTCACGACCAGAGGTGACGGATCATCAGGTTCTGACCCAGTTGACTCAATGGCAGCCGAACCGTCTGATTCAACAACTTCTTCGGGATCCGAGCTAGTTGATTCGGTTGTCGGCTCGGGGGCAAAAGTCGACTCGGTAAGTGAGTCGGGCACCTGAGCTGCTGCGGAAGCGTCCTCCTGTGGGGCTTCCTCCGGCTGATCGCCCGAAGCGCAGGCTGTAAACAACATCGAAAAAACAGCCACGGGAACCATGAGCCGACGCACACCATCAGTATGACAGGTCACCGCTTTGACTGAACTCTTAGCGGAGGATCGGATGACGCCCCACAACCTCAACTATGTCACGCCGTAGTCACCCTCTGTCACAGCCATCTGGCGTTAGTCGGTGGAACCGAATGGACTGCTCTGCCGCAAGCCGCTCAGACGCCAGGCCCAACTGGCCTAGGCACTCGCTCTTCCATCTCGATGAAGATGCATTCTCCCGGGCAGATCTCAGCTGCCTCAATCACCGCTAATTCCTCGCGCTTTTCCACAAATGCAAGGCTGCGCGACCCTCCCGGATCATTGAGGGCAACCCCTCCTTCGACAACGTACGCAATTCCATCTTCGAGAAGAGTAAAAACGTCAGGAGAACGGTCAACGCATAAGCCGTCTCCAGTACAGAGATCTTGATCGATCCACACTCTCATCAACCATTTACGCTAGCGGTACCCTTCACCCTGTGCCCGAACGAGCCGCAGATCCATTAAAAACTGAACAACCCACTGCACCACGGCGGCCTCACACGTGGCAACGCCCCACCGGCCCACGCGAAGACCCCTACGCGTGGATGCTCGACGTCAACGATGAAGAATTCCTGAAGTATCTCGAATCAGAAAATGAGTACGCCCAGCGCTGGTTTGAGTCGAACCACAAACTCACTACAACGATCGTCGAAGAAATCAAGTCACGAGTACAAGAGACAGACCAGTCCCCCGCCGTGCGCTCAGGAAAGTGGTGGTATGTGAGCCGAACCGTTGAAGGACTGTCCTACCCAATTCACTACCGAGCAACATCGAGAGAGCGTGCGGAAACGAGCAACGCGAACCTCATCCTTGACCAGAATATCGAAGCCGACGGAAAAGACTTCTTTGACCTCGGGACATTTGAGCCTGACCCCACCCACCAATACATCGCATGGTCAAGTGACACGACTGGAAACGAGCATTACACACTGCGCATTCGAGACACTTCGACTGGCCTTGACCTCGACGACACAATCCCTGACACGACCTGGGGAGGCGTCGCTTGGTCAGCTGACTCCGAGCATCTTTTCTACGTCGTCGCCGATGACACCGAGCGGCCCTTTCAAGTACGCCGCCACAAAATAGGTACGCCCCTCACCGACGACAAGATCGTTTTCACCGATAATGACGAACGTTTTTTCGTCGGAATCGAACTCACACGTAGCGGTCGATTCATCATCATTCACTCTGGCTCGAAGACGAGTAGCGAAATTCACCTTCTCGATGCATCGACACCCCTCACCGAACCTCAGTGCGTTCGTCCCCGAACTGAGAACGTTGAATACTCAGTCGACGACTGGGGTCACACTCTCGTCATCACGACGAACCTCGCCGCAGAAGACTTTTGCATCATGACGGCACCTCATGCCGACCCCAGCAAATGGACAGACTTCGTTTTGCACCAGCCTGGGCACCGCATCACCGCAGCAGAACCATTTGAACACACCCTTGCAGTGCACGAATGGGTGAACGCTCAACCGCGAATTCGCCTCGTGAACACCGGCGGCGAGAGCAGACTCATCGAGCTCAGTCAATCTCCACACGACATCGAATTTGGCCCGAACGAAAACTTCAGCACCGACCAGCTGAGGGTGCGGGTTCAATCGCTTACCCAACCGTCGACGATCATCGATATCAATCTTCACGATCTCAGCCACCACGTCATTCGACAAACCCCGACTCCCGGAGTCGATCTCAACAGTTACGTGTCAGAACGACACTGGGCTATCGCCGATGATGGCACCAAGGTGCCGTACGACATCGTTCGCCACAAAGACCACAGCGGAGCACTCCCCGCAGTCGTCTACGCCTATGGCTCATACGAAATTTCCCTTCCGCCGTGGTTTTCGGTAGCTCGGCTCTCGCTCCTTGACCGTGGACTCGCCTGGGTGCTTGTACACCCCCGGGGCGGCGGTGAACTTGGCCGCCAGTGGTACCTCAATGGAAAGTTCCTGAGTAAACGAAACACATTCACCGATGTGATCGCCGCAACGAAAGACGCTGTGTCTCGACAACTCATCGATGGCGAGAAGATCGCTATTCGAGGCGGTAGCGCAGGCGGCCTCATGGTCGGTGCCTGCATCACAATCGAGCCCCAACTCTTCGCATCTGCTGTTGCTGAAGTGCCGTTTGTTGACGTTGTGTCGACGATGAGTGACCCCTCACTGCCTCTCACCGTCACCGAATGGGAAGAATGGGGCGACCCTCGGAGCGAGCCCTATGCCAGTTACATCGACTCGTACTCTCCCTACGACAACACTCGCCCAGCTAACTACCCGGCCTTACTCATCACTGCAGGCCTTTACGATCCACGCGTCAGTGTTCACGAGCCGGCGAAATGGACAGCTCGACTCAGGGAAGTGCGCACCAACGATGCTCCTCTGCTGTTCAAGACCGAGATGGGCGCAGGCCATGGCGGGCCGAGCGGTCGCTACGCGGCCTGGGAAGACGAGGCCCGCACTCTGACATTTCTCCTTGAGACCGTCACCGTAACTACATAACTCAAACGAACGCAGCGCTCGCAGCAAGCGCAATCAACACCGAGTTACGAGCAACATGTTGCCAGCCAATTGGCTTCTTTGACATTGAGCCAAAGCAGGCGCATGTTGGCACATCGTCTTTGCGGATCGCAACAAGGATCCACCCGGAGAACGCCATTAGGAGCCCAGCGAGCACGAGGGGAATGACCGGCACCCATAACCGAACAGCGGTAAGAGCACCAATGATGACTTCAAGAAGTGGTAGAGGGTTAAGAATCCAGCGAGGAATACCTTCAGAAGCCACACTGTCAGACCATGAGGACCCGGCCACAAGCTTTGACGCTCCCGCCCAGACCATGACGACGCCAACGACAACCGCCGAACTCAAGCCAACAACGTCAGGCATCGCTATCAGCATGGCATGGAATTGTCATCTCCAAACCCTCGCGGGCAACGACAACCTCAATTCCTACCTCTGCGCCGCGCCGCTGATATTCGGCTTCGATGGCATCCAGCTCATCGTCAGAACGCGAAGGGTCATGATGAAACATCACCAAGGTCGACACACGTGCTGCGATCGCCAGCGACATTGCATAATCGATTCGGCAGTGCCCCCAATGCTCACGACCCGCATAATCGGCATCAACAAACTGCGCATCGTGAATCAACACATCTGCTGCTTCACAAAGATTAAGCACATCAGGCGCAAACCATTTCGGGTCGGCGGGCTCTTGATGATCGCTCACATATACGACCGAACGATCGTTGTAGGTCACCCGATACCCGAGGGTTGGGCCAATGTGCGGCACCTTTGCAGCCCGAACATTAAATGAGCCGATGTCCCACTCTGACGGCGCCACATCGTGAATTGCAATCTGCGCGCCAAAGCTGTCAAGAGCCACCGGAAACACCGGTTCTGTAATGGCTGCCACAAAGCACTCACGAGCCGAACGGCCGTCATCTTGAACCGGCGCCCACACATTGATCTCGCAACCGTCACATTGGAGTTGTGGAAGAAACGGCAGACCTTGAATGTGATCCCAATGGAGGTGGCTCACCAGCACATTGAGACATTGAACCGAGGCGTCAAGAGTGGCTCCGAAGTAGCGAACGCCAGTGCCAAGATCGAAGATCAGCGGGTCTTCCCCAGGCGCGGCAACCGATACACAAGAGGTGTTACCCCCATAGCGTTGAACCTCCGGACTGTGACATGGAGTCGACCCCCGCACCCCGTGGAACGCGATTGTTACGTCGTTACCACCGATAGACACACGCTAATTGCACTCTGCGCACATCACCACAAAATCAGCCCCGACATATGTCACATCCGAACCAGAGGTGATTTACGGAAGTCGGAGCGAGTCGCTCTCGAGGACGCAGAGCCCATCTTCAACAAGCCCATCGACCACTTCGTGTGCTTGAGCAGGGCTGCGATTCACAATGTCAGGCACCTCATCGAGTTCCACTGCGCCTTGACCTAGGCGCTTCAACAGCAAACCTCGCGCCTGCCGGCGACTGCCTTCGAATTGTGCTTGCGGTCGCGAAGCACCGGCGGATGACCGTGCCGGGTCAGCAACACCAGAGTCGCCCCTCCATTGGCAGATATCGCTCAGTGGACATTCATCACAATGGGCCCGCCGAGAAGTGCATAACGTTCCCCCAAGGTCCATCATTGCTTGATTCCACAGCCAACTTTCGCCGGAGGGAACGAGAGCGTCGGCCAACGTCTGCGCCTCTGACACGGACAGCGATTTACCCCCCACGCGCGCAAGCACTCGACCAACGTTCGTGTCAAGCACGCCAACATCGTGTCCAAACGCGAATGCAAGAACAGCGCGCGCCGTGTACGGACCGATACCGGGCAGAGCCAATAATGATTCGAGATCTTCGGGAAACTCACCCAACTCGACGATGGCTACCGCACACCGGTGCAAATTTCGAGCCCGGCGAGGATACCCCATGCCTTGCCAGAGCTGCAGTACATCGCCGAGCGGGCTCGCAGCGCACGCGGACGGCGTCGGGAAACGCTCCATGAATACAGGCCACTTCTCTGCGACCCTGCCCACTTGAGTCTGTTGGCTCATGACCTCGCTGACAAGAACACCCCATGGGTCACGGGTCGTACGCCATGGCAACTCTCGAATCGTGCTCGACGCCCACCCGAGCACCCGCTCAACGACGGCATCACTGTTCACGATTCATCATCATTGCCAGTCGACAGTAGTTCGTCATCACCTGACACCGCTCGGGTCGGCCCATCATCGAACTTGGTATGGCGACGCAGAAGCGACCACCGTCGCGGGTGCTGAACCGATGTCTCGTGCGGCGGCCGAATGTACTGTCCGGTGCCATCGCGAGTCGGAAAGCGCAACTGGAAGTCGACTCTCGAAATGCCCCGCTTTGTCTCCTCTTCAGCGAGATCTCGCAATCGAATCAGGCGTTCCCGACGCTCGATGCGCCACGGACCCACTCGCAATGAGGCGTACATCAGGCCACCAAGGATGATGGGAAAGAAGAACTGAGCGAATCGGTATGACGCCACTCCGAGCGTTGCTGTTCTGAAGGGCACTCCGAAGCCTCGAAGCATGCCGACATAGCCGGTGTCGACATAGCCAAGTCCTCCGGGTGTGATCGGAATTGCAGCGAGCACGTTGGCGATACCAAACGCAATGATGAGAGCATCGAAATCGAGAGATACTCCGAATGCCCGAATGAACACCCACAAGGCACAGGCATCAAGCATCCAATTCAACGTGGCCCATAATGCGACCCGGCCAAGCAGATACCGGTCGGTGATGAGCGCCTCCAAGCGCTCCGCTAGCTGATGAACCACTTGCGATGCGCGATCTTCGTTGACCCGCAATTTGCGGGCAATGAACCGAACAATCCTTTCAGAGCGGCCCTTGCCTTCCATAAGTC
>MDTA01014423.1_pt1 | contig 12072 bp, 8 predicted proteins | sample 811151 | NCBI WGS metagenome assembly MDTA01 (sample SAMN05326648, study PRJNA326480) | marine metagenome | isolation source: seawater | place: Indian Ocean: South | collected 2010
GAGGGCAGCACTTGCTGAATTAGCTTTGCATATCTTGCCATCGCAGTATGAAGGAAAGGCATAGCTACTATCATGCTCTAGAATCCTCTTAGAAGCCCAAAGAGCAGCCCCAACAAGTGGTATTTGCCTTTCACTGCTCTTGGTTTTTAAACGCCTCCACGGATGGGGTGTAAGGTTTATGTAAGGAACCTCCGAATCCATCACAAAATCTGCTTTGGATAATCCAACAGCTTCTGATAAGCGCATACCAGTATCGCTGATTAAAGCCAGCAGCCATCTCTTCTCATCATCTGCCTTGATGCAACTTTGCTGCAAGTGAGTGAGTTTGCCTTGAGGAATTGGCTGTCTGTCTTCAGTGTCGTTGAGGTCGGGCATATAAGTCTTTGCAAAGGCGTTGTTGCCTTCAATACCATGCTCCAGCATCACTAGATTGATGATAGACCTGACTGAACCAAATATGCGTTTTACGCTGCCTAGTGATAGACCTTTGGCAAATAGATGGTCACGGAACGCAGCTGCATCAGATGAGGCATACGCAGTAATGGGTTTGTTGCCTAATGCTTCAACCACATATCTGCTATTACGTTTAGCAGCACGGATAAATGTTGGGCTATCTTTGCTGGCTTTCAATTGAAGATACATTTCAACAGCATCAAGCAAAGTTGGGTGTTTATCTTCCACGTCAGCTTTATCATCAATCAGCAGATGCAAAGCTGGCACCTCCATTTTTTGCAATCTCAACCCATACCAATAATCATCTAACCTTTGGTTGATGGATTGAGCAGCACGGGTAGCAGCTTTCACTGATTTAGTGCGAAGGCTCATGCTGACCCTGTCACTGCGATAGTATTGCTGTACGTCAGCAGGAACTCGCCTGACAAAGTGATAGATACCAAAACGAACACGGATATATGAGGATTGATTGTACGTCATTCTGTACGCCACCTGACCTGTTAGCACATAAAATCCTTACATTTCAGTGGCATATGGTGCCGGATGAGGGGGTTCGATGCCCTGCACAGGTACCATTTCAGTCCTGACTTTCAATCTAATCAATAGCTTAGCAAAATAACAGACAAGGTCAAACGCCTTATTTTGGCTAACAGTTTGGCTAACAGCCAAGGTCCATGGACCGTGGACCCCGGACCGGGGTTACTTAAGCCGTTTCCCCCTAAACGATCTTATCTCTTAATTGCAATATTTTTTGTCTGTACATAATTCCATAGGGCTTCACGGCCTTTCTCGCGGCCATATCCTGATTTTCCATAACCACCGAAGGGTGTTTCCACGCCGCCAGCATACCACTCATTCACAAAGACCTGTCCTGCCCGCAATTCTGCTGCTGCTTTTGTGGCTCTGTTCAGGTCTTGCGTAAACACGCCGGCCACTAAGCCATAATCTGTGGCATTGGCAATAGCAACAGCCTCATCATCATTCTCAAAGCTGAGAACGCTCAGCACCGGCCCAAACACTTCTTGTTGAGCAATCGCATTGTCAGGCTGGCAGCTGATCACGGTTGGATCCAAGAACGCCCCTTGCCGGTTTGGGCGGCGGCCACCACAGACCAACTCTGCACCATCGGCAACCGCAACAGCAACCATGTTTTCCGCTCTGTCCCGCTGCGCATCAGACACCATTGCACCCATATTATTGCCAAATTCAGGTAGGTTCACACCTTCATCAAGATGCAATGACTGGGCAACAGCAGCGGCGCGATCCAGCAATTCAGCCTTGCGCGAAGAATGTACAATCACACGTGACATCGCAGAGCAGACCTGACCCGCATTGAAAAATATGCCCCAGCGCAGGTCAGACTCAAAAGCCTGCAGATCAGCATCATCATGTACAATAGCCGCCGACTTGCCACCCAGTTCCAAAACACAAGGCACAACATTTTTTGCCGCGGATGAGGCAATTGCAATACCTGTGGCAATAGACCCTGTAAAGACGATCTGGTTGACATCGCGGTGGGCTGTCAATGCCGCACCGGCGTCACGCCCAAGACCGCATAAGATATTCACGGCCCCCTCAGGCAGCCCAGCCGCTTCAGCAGCCTCAGCAAAAATATAATGGGTCAGCGGTGTCAGTTCAGGTGATTTGATGACGCACGCATTTCCTGTTGCTAGGGCCGCAGATAAGGAACGGGCGGTCATCTCTATCGGGTAATTCCAGGGAATGATCTGGGCGGATACACCAAACGGCTCATAGATGGTGAAATCAAAATACCCCTGTCCGAGCGGGATCGACCTGCCTTCAACGGTTTCGGCCTGATTGCCGTAATATTCAAAATAGCGGGCCGCCCCTTCAATTTCGATGTTTGACTCCCATAGTGGCTTTCCTTGCTCTAGACTCAGAAGCTCAGCCAGTTTGTCTTTGTGCTGCAGAAGGTATTGTCCCATTTTCTGGACCATGCGGCCCCGCTCAACCGGCCGCAGAGCCGAAAATTTGCCTGAGACATGCAGCGCTTTTGCAGCGGCAACCGCTTTGTCCACATCGCCTGCATCTGCCAGGGCCTGCTCTCCAACTGTCTGACCATTGGCTGGGTTGGACACCTCAATTCGGCCAGCACCGCCTGCAACAAATTTGCCGTTTATATAATTCTGAAACTCAGCCATGAAGGTGTCCTTCCCCAATCAAAGAGACTCGTCGGCAGCCTGGCGCATCCAGTTTTGTAGATGCATTACAGGATGTTCAGAATTCACACCGCAATTCGGGTCAATCACCAGAGGTCCCGGCCTATACCCTCGTGAGCTTAGCCCGCGCTGGACAGATTCAACCAGATGAACATCCTCTTCAACAGTTGTCCGCCTGTCTTGTACCGCTAATTTACGGATTTTCTCGTCCTCAACGCCGTCAACTGAATACCAGCCGCGCCACACCGTGACCTGATCAGGGCCATGGGCCCGCCAGTGATAGGTGTTCAGAACATTGCCCGGATAGACCTGAAAGCTAAATAACGGCCAAAGATACCAGCTGGAATATTCATCAAAATGGGCAAAGCCGGAATGGATATCATAGCTCATGCTGTCTAGATTCTGGCATTCGGTTGTATGGCGCAGGCATTTGCCCTGTGGCTGGATATCATAGGTTTCAGGTTTGACAACACCATTAGAAAAAGTCAGGTGATTCAGCGCACAATGATAGCATTCCGAATAATTCTCTACCGATACCTTCCAGTTACATTGTTCGGGAATTTCAACCCATTCCAAAGGTTTAAGATCAGCCCAGTTCGGCACCCACTCTTCTAATTCTGCCCGAACACCGGTAAACCAGTTGTCCATCGGTGCAGCATCTACATCCAGATTGACAAATAAAAAGCCAAGTAACTCCTCGCAACGCACCTCAGTTAGGCAAATCTGCGATTTATCTGCACCAGCAACTACATCCAGATTAGGGGCCGCTCTTAAAGCGCCGTCAAAATCATAGCTCCAGGCATGATAAGGACAGGTAATTGCCGGAGACCGTCCCGCACCAGAGACCAGCTGATGCGCACGATGCTGGCAGACATTATAAAAGACCCGAACCCTAAGATCACGGCCCCGCACCGCAAACAGGGCCTCACCGCCGATCTCAAAACTGGTGTAACAGCCAGCTGAGGGCAGCTCTGACAGGTGACAGGCAAATTGCCATGAGCGGGCAAACAGGCCGGTCTGCTCGGCGATAAAAACTTGCGGATCAGTGTAATAGCGAGCATCAAGAGAATGGACAGGCGGGGTCATGGTCACACCTCTGTATATAGACCGAGTTGATGGCGACGCTGATGGAATTTGTCAACTCGGTCAATAATTTCATCACTGGCTACAGAAATAACGACAGATAACAATGTTTCCAGTAACGCGATAATACTGACAGAGGAGGGGAAGAATTGCGGCGTGTCAGTGGATACCACAAATCCGTGATCAGCGTTTAAAATCACTGGGCTTGCCGGACTGTCTGAAAGCCCAATGATGGTCATCCCCTGTTCTTTGGCAATTTCTACCGCCTCAACCACTTCAGCGCGATATGGCTTGCAGGTGATAGCGATCAATACATCATCTGCGCCGGCCCAGGCCAGATCATCCACAGGTGTTGAGCCTGACTGCGGGATGGCATGAAACTGAACCATCCCTGTTGAGGCCAGATAGGTGAAATTGCGGGCGTTTGAATTATTGATCCCAACCCCTAAGGTGAACACATTACGGGACTGCCAGACAGCCGTTGCTGCAGCGATCAGCTGGTCAATCTGGATATCAGCAAAGGTCTGTTCAATGTTAGCCAGCGCGCTCTGGACCATATCAGCATAAAGCGCGCCCATGGTCCCTGATTTGCGGGTGTCCTGAAGCCATCTGACCCGGTCAGGAAAGCCGGCCGTGCCATTACGAATCGCATCCCGGAAGGGGGCGCGGAATTCATCATAGCCGGTAAAGCCAATCTGGCGCGCCATCCGCACCACTGTATTCGGATTGACATTTGCCGCATTTGCGATTTCGCGGACCGTCAGCACCCCAACATCCAGCGGGTTTTCCAGCACATAAGTTGCCGCTTTGCGCGCTTCTGGGGTCAGCTCAGGAAGTTCCTCGGCCAGCCGGTCAAGACGTTGAGATGATACATTTGTTTTATTCATAGTTGACTATGGTATATTTGTATCATTAATCTGTCTATGATTATTTGACTTGGGGAAACGGCTATGAATGAGCACAACCTGCCATCGCATGCACGCGTTGTCATCGTCGGGGGCGGTGTCATGGGCTGTGGGCTTGCCTATCATCTGGCGCATGAAGGCTGGCGAGATGTCGTGCTTCTTGAGAAAGCAGAATTGACCAGCGGCAGCACCTGGCATGCCGCCGGCCAGATCACGCATTCGACAAGCTCGTTCGGGCTTGGCAAATGCGTTGATTACAACATCGGTCTATACAGCGGCGGTCTTGAGGCCGAGACTGGACAAATTGTTACATGGCATGGCTGTGGATCGTTCCGGCTGGCCTACACCGAAGATGAGATGGATTGGCTTCGCCATACATTGTCGGTCGGGCGGGCGCTTGGTTTTAACATTGAACTTGTCGGGCCGGACGAGGTTGCGGCACTGCATCCTTTTTATAATCTCGAGGGTGTGATCGGGGCGCTGCATACACCTGATGACGGCCATGTCGATCCGTCAAATGTGACCATGGCAATGGCTGCGGGTGCGCGTAAATTGGGGGTAAAGATCATTCGCAGATGCCGGGCAACGAACATCACCCAAGGGGCAAATGGTGAATGGCGGGTAGATACCGAGCAGGGGGCGATAATCTGTGAGCATGTGGTCAATGCAGGCGGCACCTATGCGCGGCAAATGGGCGAATGGTCGGGCTTGCAACTGCCAATGACGTCAATGACACATCATTATTTTGTTACCGAGCCGGTGCCGGAATTTGCCAATCTGGATCGGGAATTGCCGGTCATCCGGGATGATCGAAAAGTGTCCGGCTATATCAGAATGGAACAAAAACGCGGCCTGATAGGTATCTATGAAAAGGAAAATCCCAACACTGTCTGGGAGGACCACTGCCCATGGGAGGCAGAGAATGAGCTGTTCGACCCTGATTATGAGAGGGTTATGCCGTGGCTGGAGGAAAGCCTGAACCGGATGCCAATCTTTGCTGAGCTTGGCATTACCCGCGAAGTGCATGGGGCGATATCGCATCCACCTGACGGCAACCCCCTGATCGGACCGGCGCCGGGCGTGCGCAATTACTGGTGCTGTTGCGGCACACAGATTGGAATCGGTTGGGGCCCTGGCTTGACCCGAGAGCTTGCCCGCTGGATGGTCCATGGCGCGGCTGATATTTCGATGCGCGAGTATGACCCGCGCCGTTTCGGCAGTTACGCCACAAAAGACTGGCAAATCATCAAGGCGAAAGAAGATTACTGCCTCCGGCATGAAATTCCGTTTCCGCATTTCAACCGTTTGGCCGGGCGGCCCGTCAAGCCGTCGCCATTGTTCGATCTATTGAAATCCAAGGGCGCGGTGCATGAAGAGGTATATGGCTTTGAGAGGCCACGCTGGTTTGCCCGCAATGGTGTTGCCCAGCAGGATCATTATTCATTCCGGCGCAACGAAGTGCATGACATGGTGGCGTTTGAGGTTAATGCCGTGCGCAAGGCTGTTGGCATCATGGATGTGACAGCCTTTACCAAGGTTCTGGTTGAAGGCCCTGATGCCGCTGATTTTCTGGATCGACTTGTTGCCAACAGGATGCCCGTGCGTGACGGCGGCATTGTCCTTGCGCACATGCTCAACAGGCGTGGCCGGATCGAAGTTGAAACGACAATCATGAAAATGTCTGCCGGCCGTTATTATCTGGTATGTGCGGCATTCTTCGAACAAAGACTCCTTGATCATCTGGCGGCGCATCGGGCGGATGATGATGTCACTGTCACCGCGCTGTCGGCAGATTGGTCGGCGCTTGCGCTCAACGGTCCGAAGTCACGAGATGTGCTGGCCGCCTGCACCGATGTGCCGCTGGACAACGCCAGTTTTGCCTGGCTGACAGGTCGCGAAATCAGCATTGCCGGACACAACGTCTGGGCGATGCGGATGTCTTATGCGGGCGAGCTTGGCTGGGAATTTCACATGAAAAATGAGGCTTGCCTCGATGTATATCAGGCTCTGGTGTCTGCGGGGCAGGACCATGGAATCGTCGATTATGGCTCTTTTGCGATGAATGTCATGAGGATGGAAAAGGCGTTCAAGGGCGCCGGTGAATTGACCAATGAAGTGACATTGCCAGAAGCCGATGTGATGCGTTTCGTCAATACCGATAAGGATTTTCTGGGTAAGGCGGCGACGCTGGCCAATCGCGATAATTTGCCTTGGGTTTGTGCCTATCTCAAGATCGAACCCGATGGGGTTGAGGATGGCCATGGCGGTGAAGCCGTGCGCCTTGATGGCGTGGTTGTCGGTTCCACCTCGTCTGTTGTCTATGCACACTCATGCGGCAAGATTCTGGCCTTTGCCTATATCAAGCCGCATGCGGCGGCACCCGGCACGGCGCTTGAAATCCTGATCGCGGGCAAGGCCCGCTCTGGCAAGGTGCTTGCTGCCGCTGCCTATGATCCTGAAAGCCGGTTGCCACGATCTGATGCGACAAGAAAGGCGGTGGCATGACCCTTCCAGCAACAATGCGGGCGATGGTGACGATGGGGCATGGCGGCCTTGAGCAGATGGTGCTTCACGAGGACTGGCCCTGCCCGATACCGTCTGATGATGATGTGTTGATCCGGGTTGGTGCCTGCGGGCTTAACAACACTGATGTCAACACACGCTCTGGCTGGTACTCGAAAACCGTAACCGAAGGCACAACCGGCGGGGGCTTTGACAGGGTGGGAGAAGAAGACCCGACATGGGGTGGCCGCCCCATCACCTTTCCACGCATTCAAGGTGCCGATGTTTGTGGCCGGATTGTTGCGGTTGGTCGCAATGTTGATGCGGGACGGATCGGCGAGCGGGTTATTAGCGACAATTGGATCCGTGACCCGGATGACCCGTTGAACAAGGACAAAACAGGATATTTCGGCTCCGAATGTGATGGCGGGTTTGCCGAATATACAATCATCCCGGCGAGCAATGCGCTGGCCATTGAGTCCGAATTTTCAGATGCCGAGCTTGCCACGTTTTCCTGTTCCTATTCGACTGCCGAGGGGATGCTGACGCGCGCCGAGGTTGGCGCGCGGGATACGGTGCTTGTGCCTGGCGCTTCCGGTGGCGTTGGCAGTGCCCTTGTTCAGCTGGCGAAGTTGCGTGGGGCGCGTGTGATCGCTCTTGCTTCCGAGGCCAAGCATGCAGATGTTGCGGCACTTGGTGCGGATCGCCTGTTGCCGCGAAGACCGGATGATCTGCCGGCGTCTCTTGCGGATGAAAATGTGACTGTTGTTGCAGATGTTGTTGGGGGAGCGATCTGGCCGGATTTGATCAGCATATTACAGCGCGGCGGGCGCTATACCTGCTCGGGCGCGATTGCCGGTCCGATGGTCAATTTTGATTTGCGAACTTTCTACTTGCGCGATCTGACCTTTACCGGATCGACAGTGATCGACCCCGAAATCATGCCAAATCTTGTCCGATATATTGAAACAGGCGCGATAAAGCCGGCTTTGGCGGCGAGCTATCCGCTGGCTGAATTGCGTGCCGCGCAGGCCGCTTTTATTGCGAAAGATCACACAGGCAACATAGTGGTGTTTCCATGAAAATAACGTCAATCACCGTCTTTAAAGTCGATCTGCCTCTTGAGCACCCCTACTGGCTATCTGGTGGCCGGCTGAAATTTGAGGTGCTTGATGCGACATTAGTGAAAATCGAAACCGATGCAGGCATTGTCGGCTGGGGCGAGGGCACGCCCTGGGGACATACTTATGTGCCGGCACATGGTCCGGGCATCCGGGCCGGCATTGAGACGATGGCTGCTTTTGTGCTTGGGCTTGACCCAAGAAAATTGCTGGAGGTAGAGCGCGCCATGGATCTGGCGTTGCCGGGGCATCTCTACGCCAAATCACCGATTGATATGGCGTGCTGGGACATTGCCGGCAAGGCGGCCGGTGTGCCGATTGCCGATTTGATGGGCGGTGGCTCGCGCACGCCGCGTCCGATTGCATCGTCAGTTGGTGCGAAAACCATTGAGGACACAAGAGATGTGATGGCACGATATCGCCAGCGGGGATATATCGCGCATTCGGTCAAGATTGGCGGTGATGTAGCACGCGACATCGCCCGTATCCGTGATGTTGAAGCGCATAAAGAACCGGGAGAGATCATTCTCTATGATGTCAATCGTGGCTGGACCCGACCACAGGCGTTACAGGTGATGAGCGCGGTCGAGGATCTGAATGTGATGATTGAACAACCATGCGAGACACTGGATGACATTGCCGCGATTTCCGGCAAGCATGCAACGCCGGTCAGCGTTGATGAATCACTGGTGACGCTTCAGGACGCGGCGCGTATCGCGCGCGATGGGCTGGCCGAGCTTTTTGGCATAAAGCTGAACCGTGTGGGTGGACTGACCAAGGCGGCAAGGATGCGGGATATCGCGCTGGCGCATGGCATTGACATGTTCATCATGGCCACCGGTGGATCGGTTCTGGCAGATACCGAGGCATTGCACCTTGCCGCAACAATCCCCGATGCAAACTGCCATGCCGTCTGGGCCTGTCAGGATATGTTAACCATCGACATCGCCGGTGGGCGGGGACCACGCAACGTCAATGGCCATTTGCATTTGCCCGAGTCACCGGGCCTCGGCGTGGAGCCTGATGAGGATGCTCTGGGGACGCCTGTTGCGATGTACCGATGAAGATAAAAAGCCTGTCCATATGGCATGTGCCGCTGACCAGCCATGAGACCTATTATATGGCTGATGGAAAAACATGCGACACTGTCGAGACGGTTGTCGTGCGTGTTGACACGGATGATGGCAGGAGCGGCTGGGGCGAAGCTTGTCCAATTCCACATTATCTTCCAGCCTATGCGCGTGGAATTGCGCCGGCCTTGGCCGAACTTGCACCGGTGATTATTGGGGCTGATCCGGTCGGGCCGGAGGCATTGATGCAGAAAGTTGACGTCTATTTACCGGGGCACCCCTACGTCAAGTCACCGCTGGACATGGCGCTTTGGGACATCACTGCACAGGTTGCGGGCCTGCCATTACATGCGCTGCTTGGCGGTCAAAGGCAGGCCGATATGCCGCTTTATCATTCAATCACATGTGTTGCTGCTGAGGAGATGGCACGCATTGCCAGTGACGCACAAAAACAGGGAATCACCCAGTTTCAGGTAAAGCTTGGCGCCGATAAAGACTGGCAGGCCGATGTTGAAAGATTGTGCAAGGTGCGAGAGGTGGTGGGGTCCGGGCCGCTGGTCTATGGCGACTGGAACTGTGGGTCGACTCCGCTTGACGCAATCCGGGTGGGCCGGGCGGTGGCGCATCTCGATATCATGCTAGAACAGCCTTGCCGGACACAGGCTGAATGCGCGACGGTGAAGGCGGCAACCGGCCTGCCGATGAAGCTTGACGAGGCGGCGCATGATACCGCCTCGCTGCTTGAGGGGCATCGTCTCGGGATCATGGACGCGGCGGCGTTGAAACTTTCGAAATTCGGCGGGGTATCCGCATTGCGCACAGCGCGGGATTTATGCCTGCATTTTGGAACAAAAATGTGCGTTGAGGATACGTGGGGGAGTGACATAACCACGGCCGCCCTGCTGCATCTTGGGGTGGCAACCGATCCGGACAGGTTGATGAATGTATGTGATCTATCCGGCTATGTGTCGCCGCGTCTGGACAAGGCGGTTCCCGCGCGCCGTGCCGGGCGTATTTCTGCGCCATCGGGCATCGGATTGGGAGTCGCACCGGACCTCGATCTTCTTGGACAGGCTGATCAAATAGTGGACTGATGGGATGAAGCGGCTGCACACACAAACAGAATGGATTGAGCGGGCAAAAGAAGTGCTGCCCGCCGGTGGGTTTGGCAATTTTGATCCCGGCATCATCATCGCTCGTGGGCAAGGCAGCCATGTGTGGGATGAAGCGGAAAACCGATATATTGATTATTTGATCGGATCCGGCCCGATGCTGCTTGGTCATGGTCATCCTGAAGTGCTGGAGGCGGTGTTTGAACAATTGCCGCAAGGCATGACATTCTTTGCCACCAATTCCCGTGGCATCGAGTTGGCAGATGCGATCTGTGAGGCTGTTGCCTGTTGCCAGCAAGTGCGGTTCGTGACGTCTGGCGGTGAGGCTGATATGTATGCCATTCGCCTTGGACGTGCGTATACCGGCAAGGACAAAATCCTGAAATTCGAGGGTGGCTATCACGGGATGAGCGCCGAGGCACAGATGAGCCTTGCCCCCACCGCCGAGGTCAATTTTCCTCAGGCTGTTGCCGACAGTGCCGGTATTCCGCAATCGGTAGCGGATGAGATGCTGATCGCGCCGTTCAATGAGCTTGATGCAGTGGCGTCTTTGCTTGATGAGCATGATGATGTGGCCGCGATCATTGTTGAACCGCTGCAGCGTATTATCCCGCCTTTGCCCGGATTTTTGGCGGGGCTTCGCAAGCTGTGTGACAAGCATGGGGTGTTGCTTATTTTTGATGAAATTGTTACCGGCTTTCGGCTTTCCTATGGTGGTGCGCAGGAACGTTATGGCGTGGTGCCGGATATTTGCACTCTTGGCAAAATAATTGGAGGTGGCTTCCCCTTGGCCGCGCTGGGCGCACCTGCAGAGATAATGCAGCATTTTGACAAAGCGATTGTAGGCGCTGATAAATGGCTGATGCAGCTGGGCACACTGTCAGGCAACCCTGTGGCGTCTGTTGCGGGCATCAAAACAATGGAGATTCTGCGTCGGCCAGGCCAATATGAAAAATTGCGCCAGATCGGAAAACGCCTGCAAACTATGCAGTCTGACTATTTGAACAAGGCGGGCATTGCCCATCAGATCGTTGGCGATGAAACCCTGTTTGATGTTTTATTCACAAAAGATAGTTGCACTGATTACCGCAATACAAAACATAACCAGCCAGAACTGGCTGCACTCTATAATCAGACTCTACGTGAACAGGGCATACTGAAATCGCCCTCAAAGCTGTACCCGTCTCTGGCAATCTCCGAAGCAGATCTTTGCAAAACCGAAATAGCAATAAATCGGGCGGTCGATGTGGTGTCATGTATTTAAACGAGATCTCTTTATTATCGCAAAAGTCAGAAGCGCCGCCAAAAAAAACGGCCCGGTATCGTAAAAAATAGCACCAAAAGAGCACCATGTTTTTTGGTTGGGTTTTGCGTAGCACCTTAGTAGCACCAAACTGCCGCAACACAGAAAAAGCGCGGGTTTTGGCAAGGCTCATAACCTGAAGGTCGCAGGTTGAAACCCTGCCCCCGCAACCATTTCTTTCAATACGATCAATAAATCACAGCGACTCAAAAACGATGCTAATGCAGTTTTTCAGTAACACATCTGTTATACATTTTTGATAATACCAAAATCAATTTTGCTGGAGCATGTCGATGAATTTCCTAACTTTCAACGGCAGAAACTTTTTGTCTGGGTAAATAAC
>MDTA01033331.1_pt1 | contig 12071 bp, 2 predicted proteins | sample 811151 | NCBI WGS metagenome assembly MDTA01 (sample SAMN05326648, study PRJNA326480) | marine metagenome | isolation source: seawater | place: Indian Ocean: South | collected 2010
CAAAACATTTGCAGGACCGTCAAACGACATGAATGGGTATTCTGATTGGACATCGATATCTAGTGCAGTATCCGCTTGCATAGGCCCGTCAATGTTTAGTGTTGGGTCCATTTCTAATGCCATCTCTATGGCTTCCTCAATTCGCTCGGAACGCTGAGCTCTACTGCTTCCGAAATTCGAGAAGGAAAGCATTGCAACTTTCGGAACTAATCCGAATCTGCGTGCAACTTTAGCCGTCTGGACGGCAATATCTGCAAGGGCTTTACTATCTGGGTAAACATTTACCGTTGCATCGCCCAAGAAGATCAATCTTCCTTTAACCACCATCATGTAGCAGCCAATAGCACAATGACTGTCAGAATCGCTTCCAATCACTTCCAAACATGGTCGCAGCACATCGGCATAATTTCTACTGACTCCTCCTAAGAACCCGTCTGCCTCACCTAGTTCTACCATTTGTGCAGCAAAGTATTGACGGCTTTTGAGAAGCCTTTGTGCATCGGTAATTGTCATTCCTTTACGACTACGGTTTTCCAACAACTTTAGATCATAATTTCCGATTCTTCTTTCATCATATCTTGGATTTGTTATTTCGCAATCGAATTCGATATTTAATTCGGTCATTTTACTGCGGATACTTTCCACATTGCCCAATAAAATTGGCTCACAAATATCCTGTTCAATACATTGTGCTGCAGCCCTGATAACCTTCTCATGGTCGCCTTCTGGGAACACGATTTTCTTCTTTCGGCCTTTGACTTGGTTGAATACTCCTCTCATTACAGAATATGACATTCCAAGTCTTGCCTCTAAGGATTCCTTGTATGCTTGCTTGTCAAATTCCTCAGGACTCATTGCGGCAACGCCTTCCATTACCGCAGCCTCTGCAACATCTGCAGCTTCCCAAATTAATACACGCCTATCAAATGGTTTTGGAATAATATATTGTGGACCATATTGCATTTCTTCGCCCGAATAAGCATGGGCGATATAATCTGGAACTGGTTCTTTTGCTAAAGTTGCCAATGCTTTAGTCGCTGCCATCTTCATGCCTTGAGTTATGTCTCTAGCGCGAACATCTAATGCTCCTCTGAAAATGTATGGAAAGCCGAGTACGTTGTTGACTTGGTTAGGGAAATCTGAGCGTCCTGTAGCAATAATCGCATCATCTCGAACAGCCTTTACTTCATCCGGCATAATTTCCGGAGTAGGATTTGCAAGTGCAAAGATGATTGGTTTGGCCGACATTTTTGCCACCATTTCTCCGGTGACTAATCCTCCTTTTGAAAGTCCGAGGAAAACATCTGCTCCAACTAATGCGTCTGCAAGAGTGCCATCGTCAGCATCAACAGCAAAAGGCGCTTTAAATTCGTTCAAATCACCATCGTTCAGACGCTTCTTTGTCATGATCCCTTTTGAGTCGCACATTACGATATTGCTCATTTTTACCCCTAGGGAAACGTAATGGGTTGCACATGCGATTGCTGATGCTCCAGCACCTGCAACAACCACTTTGATTTTTGACAAATCTTTACCTTGTAATTCAGCAGCATTTAGTAACGCTGCACCCGATATAATCGCAGTTCCATGTTGGTCATCATGCATAACTGGAATATCGGTGGCTTCTGCGATTCTCCGCTCGATTTCGAAACATTCTGGAGCTTTGATATCTTCAAGATTAATTCCGCCGAATGTTGGTGCGATATTACAAACTGTTTTGATGAATTCTTCCGGGTCTTCCGTATCGACTTGAATGTCGAAAACGTCGATATCTGCAAACGTCTTCAAGAGAAGTCCTTTACCCTCCATAACAGGTTTCGATGCAAGCGCTCCAATATTACCTAATCCAAGTACTGCGGTACCGTTTGAAATAACTGCGACTAAATTTCCTTTGGAAGTGTAACGGTAAGCATCGTCCGGTTTTTCTGCGATTTCTAGACAAGGATATGCAACACCCGGAGAGTACGCAAGCGATAATTCATGCGATGTTGAATGAGGCTTTGTGGGAACGACTTTGATCTTACCTCTAGGAGTTGCTTCATGGTAATCAAGAGCCTCTTTTTTGATGGTGCTTTCACGCCAATCTTCATCCATAATTTCCTCTCCAAAGCCAACACTGTTAGAACTCGGGTTTGACCTTTGTGTCACCCAAGGCCAAACATCACTCGATTAATGAGTGAATGAGTAATAGCGAACAAAATCGCTGAATCTCTCGTAAACATTAGAGCATTCGCTTCATATACCATTGAATTTGGATAGCCAAATATGAACAATCCGCTCAGGGCCGTAGGCCCTGCTAAATCTAGTGCTAGGGCTGTTATGCTTGTCACTGTGATGTTGTTGGCATCTTTAGGGCCAATTTTGACATCTCCTGTGGCTAGTGCACACGAAGGCACTAGCGGAATTATCTGGCCAATGGAAGGTTCCGAAGACTCAGGTTGGGTACTGCTGAATGCAACCGGTGCGAACGCAATTAACGGGACACAGGCAAGCGCTGAGTGGATGTTGAACTTTGCACCAGGCGCTATTTTAGAAAATGTGACAATGGAACTTAGAGCAGATGGTTCTGATGGCATTATGATTCAACAGCCATTGCTAATGGCTCAGGATACCGGACAAGTAATGTTTGATTGGCGAGGCAATGGTTGGCTAGGACAGAGCTTCGGATTCGATGCATCAAATCCTCACCAAGGTCGTTTAGGCCCGAACGCTGATGTGGGTGCAACAGTCACCCTACCTTCTGGGACAGAAATTACAGATTTTATCCTTGAAGTCCTTGCACCAGCAGATCCTTTCACATCACTAGAACCTGTTGAACTTTACATCCAAGATTATGAAATCCATCCAGTGGATGGAAGAATGTACATGGCGATTGGAACTTACATCATCATTCTAGATGCGCAATCAAGTCCTAGCGCTATCGATTTATTCGAAATCCAGAATACAGCTGACGATAATTATGTCACCGATTTAGAGATGGATGTTGCGAATAATCAGATGTTGATAACAACGGCATCCGGTGCTCTTCACTCGGTTAATTTGGATGACACCAGTTGGAATCCAGACCTGCCTGTTGAGCCCTCAGGAGGCGCATGGAGTAAGGTTCATGTTGCAAGTAATGGCGACTTATTCGCGCTGAGCGAATCTGGAATTTTTACTCTCAATACTGCTGGAACCGGCTGGACTCTAGAGCAAGCGAGTGCAACCAGTAACTGGCCTGAAGGAGTGCCTTGGAGAGTCTTCGAAGACAATGGTGTAATCTATGCTTCTCTATTGGGAGGAGGAGTTGGAAGATGGGATGTTGGTAGCATGACTACGCTGTCCCCATGGACGACAGCAAACAATCTGCATTCAGATTACATCAGTGATTTTGCTGTAGCGGGTAATCAGTTGATGATTTCATCCTATGATGCTGGAATCGCACGCCGTGATTTGTCTAACAATTTCTGGCTAGCAACCTGGAATAGTGGAAATTGGTTATCTTCGGATGATGTTTCGGGAGTTACAGTAGTTAACAACGAAGTTCAGATTCTGACTTCCGACACCGTACATATCTACAATACAAACTCAGGAACTTTTTCTTCTTCGATTCTTCTTGATGATTTAGGCCTAATCAAATCCGCTTCGAACATAATTCATTGGCCGGCGATTGGTGCTAGAAGTCCAACGAACGATACGGTTCTAGTCACAGATGGTAGCGCTGTATTGGCCATGCTAGAGCCAGGGAATACACCTCTTTACACTGGAGATTTCGTAATCGGAAGCGGCCCTAGTGTAGGCGACATGGAAGATGCTATGCAGTTTAACGGAGTCATATATGTTGGAAGCGAATCATATCTCGATCGATATTCAATCGGTCAGTCAAGGTGGCTTTCTGCAATAGATATGGGAGATACCGTTTCACAGATTGTCAACGATGGAACAAACGTTGTTGTAGCAACGATGGGAAGTGGAATACACATTGTGGATGCCTCGGGTAATGTAATCGACACTTGGGATTCTAGTGATGGTTTGCAATCCGATGATGTGTCTGGCTTAGACGTTGAAGGCGATTGGGTTGTTGCAATTCATCCGCAAAATGGTGCAACCGCTTTCAATAAATCAGCTGCTGGTTCTGCAGTAACGCTAAACGAAGCGAATAGTGACCTAGATTCAGATAATCCTACAGGCATTGCAATCCACAATGGTGTTGCGTACATCGGCACTGCTGATGACGGTTTAAATCGCTACATTATTGCTAACGATACATTCCTAGGCTCGTGGGTTTCAACAGGAATTAATGATGTTAATTTCGCACCTTTAGCAATCCTTGGAACAAATCCACAAGTACTCCACATGGGATTACCGGGTTATGGTGTTGCAAGAAAGGACCTATCTAGCGGTGAAATTTTGATTCCACTTACAGTAGAACCAAATAGGCCAAATCCAAGTGCTACTGAAATTTTACCTTCTAATCAAGTATACGCGCTTGAGGCAAATACTGGTAACTCTGGACTATTTATTGGCACCTCGGATGGAGCGATTTACTGGGATGGTAATTCAGCTTCTGAATTGAGCAGAGGCAATAGTTGGAATCTTCAACCAGCACAGTTCTTTGACTTCGCAATAGATACTTCATCGAACAGTGGAACAGTATATGCTGGAACAAATATCGGAGTTTGCAAATACTCTGTTTCAACTCTCGCAATCGATGATTGTGTAAATGCACAAGATGGAATGCCTAACTGGGGAGTTAATGCTGTTGGGATTAACGGTTCCACTATCTTTGGGGGAACAACAAATGGAGTCGGATTAATCGATAAATCCTCACTAAATGTATACGACACATGGGAAGCTGGAGAAGAAACAGATAATGCTCTAGTTGAGGTAATCGACGATATTGCATACATCGGTTTGAATGGAATCGGAGTGGCAAGATATGACATTCCAAACAATAACTGGCTACCTACCTGGACTGAAAGCAATGTATTGGATGGAGGTAATGGAGATGTCACCAGCCTTGTGGCTGACATTAGACCTGGACTAATTTGGGTTGGTGGGGCGGATGGATTCCAACTGATTAACATCACAACCGGCTCTGAAGTTTACGATATCGAGAAGACAGGAAGTTTGTACAGTGGAAGCGGTGACCCGTATGACTTAGCAATCTACGGCGATACAATGTACTACAATCAAAGATACACTTCTGATAGCGTTTTCAGAATTGATATCGTCAATTTCACAACAAAACCAACGCTTGATGCTGGTGCACAATTAAGCGAAAACGGCGGAGATGTTTACGGGATGGAAATCATTGGTGACGTCTTGCACATATCTGTTGCAAGCGGACAATGGTGGGACACAGAAGGCAGTGGAGGAATTGCATTGTATAATCTCACCTCCGATTCTTGGCAAGCAGAACTTCTGCCTAGTGGTGCAGTAAACAGAGTTACTTCTCATATTTCGTCAAATGGTATCGAATGGATATCTTGGGGAGAAGAAAAACTCGAGGCTTTCTACGCTAACGGAACAAAACTTGGAGAATGGGACGATCTAGAATTCCCAATTCGTGAAATCGTTGAATTCGATGGTGAAACTCTGTTCGCTACCGAAGACGGTGTTGCAAGATTCGATGAATCTTCAGAACAGTGGCTTACTATTTGGACTGCAGGTAATGGATTACCAAATTCTGCAGATGATATCGTTTACGAGTTATGGACAAACGGTACAGACCTTGTGGTTGGAACTGCTAGAAACCAGGGATGGCAAGGGCTTGATGGAGAAATAATGCACTTAGATGCTTCAGGAACTTGGACTTCTTGGGATGGTGGCTCTAATGGAATCCCTAACGGTTATCCAATTGGAATGGAAATGTGTGGCGGATTATTCCACGTTTCAATGACTGCAAACAATGGCGGCGTTGCTAGGTTTGACCTAACTAATGGAACTGTAGAGTCTGCATTTACAACCTCTACTAGACTAGATGATGGTAATGCAGCAGCAGTTGCATGTGATGATGCCAACGACATTCTGTATGTAGGATACCACGATGATTCTGAACCGATTTCCCGATATGATTACACGAATGACCAGTGGCTATCGAGCCTTACTTCGTCATCTCACAATATTCCAAGCGACCCTGTTTGGTGGGGGGCAATGGAATTCGCAGCGGGTAAATTAGTTGTAGGATACGACATTGGAACAGAAGGCGACAATGTCATTGGTGGAGGTTTAGCCATCATATCAGCTAATGCAGCAACAGTTGGTACGGCCGGACATGTTTCAACCGGCTCACCGGTTTCCTCGATAGATTGGCTAGGAACTCAATGGCTAATTGGACAGGCAGGAGGGACTTCTGGCTACTCACATGTTGACACGATTGGTCAATCGGGTCAAAATACAATTCACGCATTACCAAACCTAGTAAGTGGACAGGTTACTTCAATGGCTGGAAATCAAACCCATCTTTGGGTTGCTTCGTCTTCTTGGCAAAGCACAGGCTCTGGAGTCCTTCAAGGAATAAAACTGGCTAATGGTTCCGTCGAATGGCAAAAGGGATGGACTATTCCAGCGAATGCTGCAGTCACTGACATCGAACTGGTCGGTACTGATCTCTATCTTGCCAGTAATAATCGCGGATTGAGATTGCTCGACACAGCAACAGGAATACTCCAACCGCTTCCTACTGGAATACATAATTTCCAAGATGGGCTCAAGGTTGTTGGAGATGATTTATTCATTGGATTACAAGGCTCTGGTACTTCTTCTGCAGGTATCCAAATATTCAACACAACAACCAACAATTACACTGCTGGACGCTTGTTAGCAGGACTGCCGTCAAACAATGTTAACGGATTCCTAACAATGACTGAAACCGACAATACAGGTTCAATCGTAGAAGAGACGATTTACGTTGCAACTTTCAATGGCGTTGCAAGATGGAATGCAACTGGCGACAAGTGGGAAACCGCTTGGACTGCCCTCGACGGATTGCCGATTTCATTCGTAGAAGACATAATCGAATTTGACGGAGATATTTGGATGGCAACACCAAACGGAATATCTCAATACGATACTTCTGCAATGTCGATTACAAATTATGATACAAGTGATGGATTGATGGGTACTTCCACATGGGGCCTAGTTGGCGCCACTACCACTACTACTGACAGTTCTGGAGTTACAAGCACTCAGAACAGTTTGTTTATCTCACATGATGGCAGGGGAACCGATAGACCAGGAATTTCACAATTCGATACTGGAACTCAAACCGTTACTGATTTGCATCAATTCGACCAATTACCTTCGAATACGGTTACTGCAGTTACTGCTGACATTTGGGGAGTCCATATCGCTACGAATACTGGCCCTCTAATTCACTGGATTAGAAGCACGGGTGATTTCAATTCCGGAGCTAACGTATTCGCGATGGAAGACTGGCCTGTATACAGTATGCGTTCAGATGGTTCGTATCTCATTGCAATCGGGGAAAACGGCGCTACTGTAATTCAAGCCGGATTGAATAGCGGCTCAATTATTGGAAGATATTCTGCAGCCGAGTCAAGCGGAGGAAGCGTGATCAGCAATTCCTTTGTGACAGTATCCACATCCAGTGGACTAAGAGTTTGGGACCTTAATTCTGGGGATGAAGTTTCTTCAGTTTCTATGCGCAAAGCAGACCCGTTATCTGTTGGATTCCAGATGCAATTCCAAGATGTAACCAATTACACTCATCCAGGAATGCAAGTTTCAATTATTGATGCTGCTAACTCGGTCACGCTTTCACAAGATGGCGTGTCTGGAGCACACGGAGTATCTATGCAAACAGCCCCACTAACTTTCTCATCACCGGTCAGTGGAGCAGCAACTTGGTCGAAATTAGTGGACTTAAAATGGAACGCTACAGTGAATTTATCCAATGATCCAACATTCATAACCAGCATGCAATATGCTGTTGATAATGGAGTCATATTGAATGGAACAAGGCATGTTACTCTTACTTTGACTTCTCCAACAAATGGTAGTGTATGGGTGAAAATGGCATATGATTGGTTTAGAACTGAAACTCCGGTTCAAGGCCTGTCTCTTTGGGACAGACCGGACGATGGTGGTCAAACACTGATGGCTAACTGGACGCTGGTTCACGACGATGACTTTGCAAGGTATCTTGTCTATCTTAACGAGGGCCCTTGGACCACACCTCCTACCGTTGCAGACCTGCAACCTCGTGCTGCAGATGCTTCTGTAAGCCTTCACTCTAGGTTGCAAACTGACATTTCAACTATTGATGGACAACCTCTCCAAGACGGTGTTGAATATTGGGCCGTAGTTGTAGTCGAATACAATGATGGAAGATTCGGTACGCCATCTGCTCAATTTGGGCCTGCTACACCTACTGATGAAGTCCCAATACCGCCCGCCTGGGCTACTGCTCTCTCTGGAGATGGCATAGTTGCCGTCGATGGTGAAGTAAGAGCAGAGTGGGCTCGCTGTCAAGCGCTTGACTTAGCAAGCACCAGAGTATATGCTTCTACAACAGAGATTAATGATGCGCTGGGAATGAGTGTTCATACTGAATTCTTACCTCAAGCCGGAAACAACAGCATCATTACATTAGAAGCTGGAAAGCCACATTGGTTGGCTTTCACATGTGTGGATGAAGCCGGTCAAGAAGACTTGGTCAATGCCACAGTGATTGGACCTGTCGTTCCTACTGGAGGAATTGATGACGGCGTCCCACCTCCAAAACTTACAGGAGTTTGGGCTGAAGATGTTCCAAATGATGATGGTGGCCGTGTGCAAATCGGTTGGGAAAATTCTGTTGCTTCAGACTGTGCTTATGTCGTAGTTTACATGGCCCCTGTAGATAATGAAGAGCAAGACTTCACACCATCAAATGTTGATCTAATGCAAGAAGCAGCAATCGTTCCAGATTGTGAAACCAACATGACAATCATCGATTCAATTGGAGAAGATTCACTGATTGATGGACAGAAGTATTGGATTGGAGCAGTAGCATTCGATAAGTGGCTAAATGGAGACACTGGAGATGTTACAGTTCTCGAAGTCACGCCTTTCGTCAATAACATAGACGGCTCAAGTGAACCTGAAAGAATCAGTGAACTAAATGCATGGGACCATCCTGATGACGATGGTACTGCAATCGATATCTCTTGGGCGCCTTCTGAAGTAGATGATTTCGATTACTACGTGATTTGGGTCTCTGAACATCCGCTTGACGACCTGACTTCATTCTGGCCTGTTGCTGGAATTGAGCCTGGAATTTGTGGTTGTATTGTAATGGATAAGCAGTGGATTGACACTGAAAAGAGCCCGTTGGAACTGACTTTGAATACTGCCCTATACGGCGGTAACGGTCTAGAATCATCACTACCAAAGCAAATTACACCGGATGTCGAATTATATGTTGCAGTTACAGTTCACGATGTAAAGGGCAATGTCTACCTCGATAATCTCAACACTGCAGTTGTCACTCCAATCGACAACCTTGCAGATAACACACCTCCTGATAGATTAGTGGACTTGAATCTGTATGACAGAGCAGGGGATGACGGTACAGCAGTAATGCTTGAGTTCGAGTTATCACAAGCAAGTGATGTAGCATATTACGATGTATATGCTGCTGCATTTACATTCACATCAGTCGGCCAAAGTGGTACCGTGAAAGACCCGATCGCAACTTTGGACAGGGCTCCAACGCTACCATTGACAATCGATGTGCTAGCATTCGATACTTTGGTTATTCCAAATACCCCGGTCACAGTAGCAGTTGTTCCTGTTGATTGGTCAGGCAATGCTCATCTTGACAACTTGGTAACTTCAACCGCTATCGCAATTGATGACGGCATCGATGATGTTGGAGCATACCTGCCAGATATTGAAGGAGTGTCGCTAGAATGGATTGATGATTCGATTCTAGTTTCATGGGATCATTCTACCAACCCAAGTGTTCGCTCATACATGATTTTCATTTCAGACAATGAGTTTAGTAATGTAGTGGATGCTACTAATGTTGGTTCCAGTAGCACGTCCAATTCATTCTTGATAACTCCAGAAACCTTCTCATCTTTGAGTAATGAAAGTGCTTGGTGGGTTGGTATTTCAGCTAAAGATGATATCAATAACCGCAAGATAATCGATTCTGAAAGAATCGGTCCAATCGATTCGAATGAAGGCTCCGGTGATGGTGATTCTGACGGTGATGGTTCTGCGACTGACCTAGGTGAATTATTGACTGCAGACAACTTGATTTTGGCAGGAATGATTCTGATTTCTCTGCTACTATTAATTCTCGTTCTTCGTGGAAGAGGTGGACGAAAGCCTACTCGAAACAAGGATTGGGAATTGCAGGAAGCAACATGGGGAATTGAAGCTAGAAGTGGCTGGGACGATGTTGGAACCTTTGGTGGCCAAGCCTCAGCGCCTGTAGCGCCACCACCAGCAATACAACCCGCTCAACAGAATGACATCTATGCTGCTGCTCAAAGAATACAGGAGCCAAGCCAACCTGCACAACAACAACCTCAGCGTTGGTCACAACCTACACAGCAACAGCAACCGCCACAAGGAGGAATAGACACCTCCTTCTTGGATGACTTGTTGTGATTACATGATGGTAGGGCCAAAGAGTGCGGTATTTACCACCGTCAGAGCAAGAGATGGCCATCTTTTCCATCTCGAAATGCACTTGGCTCGGCTTGCAAAACATGCTGAAATTCTAGGAATAACTATTCCAGAATTCGAAATTCCTGAGGGTTTAGATGGATTAGTAAAAATCCAAATCGATGAAAACGGGGTTGAATTTCACTCCAAACCATTCTATCAAGAAATTCACATGGATGCTGAAGGGGTTACTGTTCCTGCCCCTAGGTGGACCAGAAAAGTCACAGGTACAAAGCATGGTGATTGGGAGGCTTATCGTAAAATCACATCAGATGTTTTTAGCAAAGGTGCTGATGTCGCTTTACTCGTCCATGAATATTGCATCGTTGATGGAGATAGAGTGATGCCTCTTGTTCTAGATGAAGATGGAGTTGTGTGGATTAGTGGCCCTGACTTTGGGGGCGTTGATTCGGTAACTTTCGATGTCTGCAAACCAAAAATTGAGGCTGCTGGATTTGTAATCAGTGAAGGTAGGCTCAATGAAAGGTTAGTTGCTCGCGCCAAGGAAATCGTTCTCCTAGGAAGTGGCATGGGAGCCGCCCGATTATGTGTTCTAGACGATGTTGACATTGGTGATGGAAGTAGCAATTTACAGAAGATCTGTATTGATGCTCTTGGAGAGGATTGGAGATGATTGACAATCTCCTAAACTCCCAGGGCGAGGATAGAATCCTATTGCTATCCGGTGGGCCAAAATCACATCTTGCCAAGCGCAGTATGTTCGCAAAAGGGATGAAAAGGCGACTAATTATCACCCAGCCCTCAACATCTCCTCAGGTTGAACATTCCCCCCTTAATGGTGAAACTATCCTTCAATCGCAAAAGAAACCGATGGAAGGAAGTCTACAATCGCTGAGCGATAAGGGATGGAATGTAACTAACATAATCAATGCAAAAACTATCGAGGAAATGTTACGTTCTCTTATTCCACACACTCCAAAAGGCTCGGTTTGGGCCGGCGCTCTATCCTATGATCTAGTTCAATGGACACAACCAATTTCACTTCAAAACCCCCCAGTTGAAGGAGAAATCCTAGCCATACTATGGCTGGTTGATGAATGGATAGAGGAAGATGTGCGAGCGCCTGAGTTGCCGGATGCAATCCGAATCAAAGGTGAGGTTTCTTCTCATACCGACGAAGAACACGCGAAAATAGTTCAAAGAATAAAGCAATCAATTACTGCAGGTGAATTGTATCAACTCAATTTTGGTAGAACTTGGACCGGGCCTTTGGGAGAAGACCCTGCTCGAATTTTCCATAGATTAGCCGTGAATAATCCTGCTCCGTTTAGCGGATATATTGAAGCCGCAGACCTAGGTTTAGCCCTAGCATCTTCCTCTCCTGAAATCTTACTTGAGACTAAAGATGGTACTGTAATGACTGCACCAATCAAAGGAACAAGACCCAG
>MDTA01156983.1_pt1 | contig 12071 bp, 10 predicted proteins | sample 811151 | NCBI WGS metagenome assembly MDTA01 (sample SAMN05326648, study PRJNA326480) | marine metagenome | isolation source: seawater | place: Indian Ocean: South | collected 2010
GGATTCCGGCGAGGGATTGGCCGAGCGTGAGGCCCGGCACTATCCGCCGCCAGGCGACAGACCTCAGGAGGAACGCCACTAGAAACGCTCCCGTTGCCAGGGTGAGTCCGACAGGATCGCTCAGGGCGGAGTCGACTGCATTACGCAACATTGCGCCATTGATCACCGTGACTAAAGCTGCGATTCCGAATACGGATGAAATCACGGCAAAGATGATTACGGAACGTCGGGTGGTCAATTTGACCCCGATGTGTCGCAAAAAAGACTTCATTTAGACAGGTTACTGCGAGATTCGCATAATTAGTTAGGTATGCCTAACTAATTTTCATAATGTTACGGTACGATAGAGAGTATGCATCTCCAAACGCGGCGTTTCTTGGTTGCTCTGTCAGCCGTAAGTATTTTGAGTTTGCCTACGGCCTGCGGCGGTGACGGTGACACGATCAGGGTGTATACAGGTCGTCACTACGACCTAGAGGAGGCGTTTCAACTGTTTTCCTCGGAAACAGGAGTCTCAATTGAATTCCTTCAAGGTTCTGATGCTGAGCTTCGTGAACGGATCGCCGCTGAGGGGGAGGACACCCAAGCAGACATCTACATGACTGTTGACGCAGGGAACCTAGCGCGAGCGGCTGAGCAGGGGGTGTTCATTGAAGTCGAATCCGATGTGCTGAATGAGGCAGTCCCTGAGTCACTGCGAGATCCCGACGGTCAGTGGTATGCGTTAAGCCGGCGGGCAAGAACAATTGTGTATAGCTCTGAGCGGGTCTCTTTAGCCGAGGCACCTTCGACCTACGAGGAACTCGCTGGCCCAGAGTGGAAGGGAAGGCTCTGTCTTCGAAATTCATCGAACACCTACACGCAGTCCCTAGTGGCAAGTTTGATTGGAAACGTGGGTTATGGCGAGGCTCTCCGAATTGTTTCGGGTTGGGCTGACAACGCGGAAATTCTTTCCAACGATGTGATCGCGCTGAACTCTGTTCGTGACGGTCTCTGTGATGTGGCAATAGTCAATCACTATTACCTTGCCCGGCTTATGGAGGATGACCCTGACTTCCCGGTCTCGTTGGTGTGGGCAGACCAAGAGGGGCGCGGGACGCATGTCAATATCTCGGGTGCAGGCATAACGAAGTACGCCGATGACCCCGAGCTTGCCCTTCAACTACTCGAGTGGTTGGCAACTGATGGGCAGAACACCTTTGTTGACGGGAACCATGAATATCCCGTGAACCCGGCGGTGGCTCCTGAAGATTTGATAGCTGATGAATTTGGTCCAACCTTTGTTGCTGACGATCTGAATGCGGCTGAGTTCGGTGCGTTGAACGCTGATGCCGTTCGGCTTCTCGACGAAGCCGGCTACGAGTAAATAGTTGGTAACCTTCGAGACACTCATATGGCGTTACATCGGAAGGCATCGCAAGATGGCCTAGCTTGGCATTCAACTGCCGTAGTGATAGCCACCGTAGTGGCGATTCCGGTTGGCGTACTTGCGTTCAGTGTCCTTAGCCCATCTGTAGATGTATGGCGACAACAGTGGAACACTCGACTGCCTCGCCAACTGATTGAAACCTCAATTTTGCTTTGCGGCGTTGGCGTCGGCTCACTCTTGGTTGGCGGCGGCCTTGCGTGGCTTGTATCGGCCTACCAGTTCCCTGGCTCTCGGGTATTTAACTGGCTTCTTATCGCTCCGTTAGCAGTTCCCTCATATGTCTTGGGATTCGTAACTCTTTCAGTTTTCGGTTTCACTGGACCGATACAGGGGTGGTGGCGAGAAATCTTCGGTCAGGATGCGTGGTTCCCGCCTATTCGATCGCTTGGTGGGGCAATCATTGTTTTTACGCTCGTTCTGTACCCCTACGTGTTCCTCCTGGCTCGAGCTGCGTTGGCTGATCAGGCTGGAAGCTCATATCAAGTAGCCCGGAGTCTTGGTGCGAGACCGTTTGAAGCTGCCCGGCGGGTCATGTTCCCGCAACTGAGGCCTGCGCTGGCGGCTGGCGTGGCGATCGTGGCGATGGAAACATTGACTGATTTTGGGACTGTGCAATATTTTGGAATTGACACGGTTTCCGTCGGTGTCTTTCGGATCTGGCGAGGCACCTTCGATCTCGATGCAGCCTCAGAATTCGCAACGCTTGTACTGCTATTTGCTTTCGTTGTGATTGGGCTTGAACGGCTCGGTCGAGGTCGAGCAAAATTTGGCGAGGCCGGTGGTGCTGCATCGGGACTCGTTCAACGGCGTTTGAGAGGCATCCGGTCAGTGCTCGCCTTTCTGTTATGTGGTGTGGTTTTAACGCTCAGTTTCGCCGCCCCAACTATTCAGTTGCTCACTTGGGCAATTAGCGAAGCCACAGGTCCACGGGGCACCCCACTGTTAGAGCGCTTTGCCGAGTTCTTGGCGAACACGCTGCTCCTAGCAGCGATTGTCGCCGTCGTGTGTGGAGTCGGGGCGATTCTTGTTGCGAATGCTGTGCGATTTTCTGGACGGTCTGGAACCCGACTTGCGGCACGTGTTGCGTCGGTCGGCTACGCAGTTCCAGGACCAGTCGTTGCAATTGGATCAGTTTTTGTTTTGGTCGGGTTGGACGATGGGTTGGGTCTTATCGGTATTGGCCTCCCGGGCGCAGTAGCAACTGGCTCGCTGATTGGTCTGGTTTATGCGCAAACCGTTCGCTACCTGGCTCCTGCATTGCAGACGGTTGAAGCGGGTATTGAGCAGGTTCCTCATGAGATGACGGGAGCAGCGCGTAGCCTTGGCTCGAGGCCGCGATCGGTGGTCGCCTCGGTCCATCTTCCGCTTGCAAGAACGAGTGTGTTGACTGGTCTTGTGCTGGTTACCGTCGATGTTCTAAAGGAGTTGCCAATTGTCTTGCTGCTCCGACCAATCGGCTTTGACACTCTTTCTGTCTGGACATTTAACTTGGCCTCAGAATCAAGATTTGAACAGGCTGCCCTTCCAGCAGTAGCAATTATCATCGTCGCGATGATTCCTGTCGGTCTTCTTGCGCGCCAACTCTCTCGAGGAGCGTCATGAGTGAACCACTGCCTCTTGTGGCGAGCGAGGTCTGGAAGATATTTGATGGTGTTACCGCAGTGAGTGGCGTGAGTCTTGAGCTTGGTGAGGGGGAAACGGTTGCGCTTGTAGGTCCGAGCGGTTGCGGCAAATCGTCGCTTCTTCGCATGATTGCTGGTCTAGATGGTGTTGACGGAGGGGAGATTCAACTGCAAGGCGTTTTGGTTGACGATGGCCAGAGTCGTGTGATGCCGGAGAATAGGTCGGTTGGCATTGTTTTTCAGGAGCACGCCCTCTTTGGTCATCTCACCGTTGCCCAAAATGTTGGCTTCGGCCTGAGGACTCGGTCACGAAGTGATTGTCAGGCTCGGGTGGCTGAGATGCTGGCCTTAATCGAACTGCCGGAGTTTTCCGATCGCTTCCCTCACGAGTTGTCTGGTGGGGAACGTCAGCGGGTAGCGCTAGCGAGAGCTTTAGCGCCCGGGCCGACGGTGATGTTGTTCGACGAGCCGTTCGCCAGCCTTGATCAGAATCTTCGAGTCCAGTTGCGCGAGCAGGTGGCGCAGGTGTTGGATTCCACGAATACACCGGCGCTGTTCGTGACACACGACCCTCGCGAGGCTCTTGCTTTGGGTGACCGGATTGCAGTTATGCGAGCAGGCCAAATTGAGCAGGTTGGTGTCCCTGAGGAGATCTATCGGCAACCATCGACAATGTTTGTTGCGTCGTTCATGGATGAGGCGAACTTCCTTTCAATTACAAAAGATGGCAGCGGATGGTCGACAGTCCTTGGTGCAGTTGAACAAGGCTCCGAGGGGGACTTTGTTGCAATGGTTAGGCCAAGTGATGTTGAGTTCGCATCGGATGACAGCGGTGACTCAAGAATTCAGAGATGCGAATATGCCGGCTCTCATTGGCTACTGCAAGTTCGCCTTCGAACCGGTGATGAAGTTGTGGCGCTTGCCGGGCCCGACTCACGTCCAAATGTAGGGGATCGAGGCACTCTAGGTTTGCGCCCTGGGGCGAGACAGGTTGTCGTTTGTCAGTCGTAATTAGGCTGTCGTAACGAGGATTCGATCACTGGCGAATTCGCCGACACCAACGTGAGACCCGTCGATCTCAACTGTCGTTGTGCCATCAGGGGAGCGCGATGTCACTGTTCCTTGGTTTCCGGGAACGATTGCGGAACTTTCAAGAAACTCAAGCATGCCGTCGCGGTATTCGAGCTCTTCGGGGATTCGTTCAACTCGGAAGCTGCCGCCAGCTTTGATGTGGCTCAGCGAAGTACTCTGCGTCGGTTCTTTATATCCCGATCCAGGAATTGGGTTGCCATGGGGACAGGTTGTGGGGTCCTCAAGGATCCTCACTAGGGCAGCTTCAACGTCGGGAGAGATCACATGCTCCCAGCGTCCTGCCTCTTGGTGGGCTTGGGACCATGACAGATCAAGAACGTCGGTTAGGAAGCGCTCGGCCAGCCTGTGCCGTCGAACAACACGAGTCGCTAGTTCTGTACCGGCTGAGGTGAGCGAAATGATGCCGGCTTCTGAAGAAACAAGGCCTTCACGCTCCATCTTCCTAATCATTTCCGACACAGCGGGTCGTGAAACATCTAAACGCTCTGCTACTCGAGCCTGGATGATTTCTACGTCGTCTTCAGATAGTTCGTAAATGGCTTCGCAATATTCTTCGAACGCTGGGTGGAATTCGGGTGTCTCGTACGACATGTCACGATTCTAACCCACCTAAGTTCTCCATGCGGAAAGGTACGGCAAGAGATTAGGGCAGCCATTGTCGTGGGGCGATTTGACGATCTGCAGCGTATGAAACAGCAATGGGAATTCAAGAGGACTTATGAGGGCCTCAGGACTTATGAGGGTCTCGTTTTTAAAGTGCTCAAACTACTTGATGTTTCTACTGCTTTCGCTGTTGCGAAAAGGCCTCGTTTCTCTGCGATGGAGTGAAGACAGAGATGTGGAAAATAGTTCAAATTTGTGTTGCTTTTGCGAAGCGCCTCTTGGCCTTGGCCCGACGCTTACCGGTGAGCTCTCGCTTGCGGAGGCGCTTGGTTGCGGCCTGTTGGGGATTATTGGTTGCACCATCAGCCAGAGCGATTAGATCTCGCCGCACCACTTTCCCACGTAGGTTCTCAAACCATCGGGGTCCCTCGGGGCCAATGACGACCGCTGTTGGTCCGCTACAACTGCCTTGGCAACTGATGGAGGCGAAGGTTAGTGACGCCGATTGGGCCTCGCGCTGGAGGCCGGCATAAGCCTTTCTTCGCTTCTGGCAAGCTCCACCGTTGCAGAGAAATAGGCAAACCGGCGACGGCTTATTCGGCATGCCATACATGTTAACATGGGTTAACTAAACAGCAAGAAGAAAAATGTATTCTGTAGGCTCGATGGAGATTTTGGTGCTTAGAAAAGGACACATCTATGCAGGACGACACGATCGACGAAGCCGAGGTAATTTCCTCCCTGAATGCAATTTTGGAGGCGGAGCTTGCTGGAGTCGTTCGTTATACGCACTACTCGCTAATGATTACTGGACCGCATCGCATTCCGTTAGTCAGTTTCCTTCAGGCGCAGGCCAACGAATCGCTCCTCCACGCGCAGCAAGTGGGAGAAATCATTACCGGTCTTGGAGGTCACGCTTCGACTCGTATTGCGCCGATCGAAGAGACGCACAATCACAGCACAGATCAAATTCTCGAAGAGAGCTTGGAGCACGAGCTCACAGCCGTCAAGCTCTACCGAAATCTTCTTCTTGCGGTCGATGGTAAATCGGTTTTTCTCGAGGAGTTTGCGCGAGGACAGATTGCCGCAGAGGAAGAACACCAGCTCGAGTTGCGCAAAATGTTGCGCGACTTCTCTTAATCAAATCCGTACAACCGGATTCAACTGACCGTGATGCGGTGGGCATTCGTCTGCTTTTTGGCGGCGGTAGCAGCGGGTTTCGTCGGAATCGACGCTCGTGCGACTTACGGCGCTCGGGTGAGTGCCGATGAGCCGCAATATTTACTCACTGCGATAAGCCTTGGTGAGGACTTCGACCTTGACATCTCTGACGAGCTTGAAGATCAGCGTTACCTGCCGTTCCACGAGATCACGGTTGACCAACAAACCGTTGATTTAAATAGCGATGGGCAGCGCATTAGTCCGCACGATCCGCTGTTACCTCTCGTTCTTTCTGGACCGATGAGGATTGGCGGATGGGTTGCTGCGAAGGCGACCCTTGCGATCATGCTTGGATTTGTTGCTGCTATCACGCATCGTCTTGCGTCGAGGCGTTTCGGGGTTGACCCTCGAATTGCTGGACTTGTTGTTGTGGGATTTTTTGTCTCGTCGCCATTGGCGTCATACGGTTCCCAGATCTATCCGGCAACTCTTGCTGCTCTTTGCGTAGTAGTTGCCGCTGTGGGGACAACCGGTGTGCTTCAAGGCGGAAGAACGGCACTTGCGGTACTTGCCGTACTGGCCTTGCCGTGGTTGTCTGTGAAATACGTTCCTCTTGCATCAGTGTTCGCGGTTGCGTTGTTCGTTCGCCATTTTTCGACCGCTCACATCCGAAAGTTGGTGACGATAGTTGGCGTATTTGTGGTTGCGGGCATCACCTACGCAGTCGTTCACCGGCGGATCTGGGGTGGCTGGACCGTTTACTCGAGTGGAGACCATTTCGTGGACGGCGAGTTTCTTGTTGTTGGGAATGAGCCGAATTACATAGCCCGGTCCAACCGTTTGATTGGACTTCTCGTCGACCGCTACTTCGGTGTTGCTGCTTGGGCTCCGGCATACTTGCTTGCCCCGGCAGGCTTGACAGCGTTATTTCTTCATCGGAAAAAGCACAAATGGTTTTCGTCTTTCGACTCGACTGTTTTGCTTTCCGCTGTCGCTGTCGGTTGGGCGGTTGCAACTTGGGTTGCGTTGACAATGCATGGCTGGTGGTGGCCCGGACGTCAGATCGTTCCCGTCTTGCCTCTAATGGTTATTGGCATTGCGGTGCTTGTTGAACGTTTCCAGTTCTTGCTTTGGCCAATTTTGGTGGCCGGACTGTGGGGCCTAGTTAATTGGGTCTGGATTGCGACTGAGGCTTCGACTGACCGGAGGGCGTTGATAGTGGACCATGAAGATACTGCGAACCCGTTATTCCAGTTATGGAGTCAAGTATTGCCAGACCATCGTGTCGATGCGCTAGCTGATCAACTGGTCACGCTGACATGGGTTGTCTTCCTGCTCGTAACGGTCCTGTTTGTTGTTAGGGCTAACCGCCGACTGATCAGGCCGTCGCACTGCTGCTCTCACGTCAATTCCGAACTTGTGAAGTGAAAGTTGCAGAAGCTTCTGGGGCATCAGACATAAATAGGTCGGGAAGCCATCATCACGTTGTTTGACGCTTACTTTGCACTAAGCCATCAAGTCCGAGTGAGAACAATGAGGCACTGACATTTCTGGATGGCATTTACACCAGTCGTCGTTCTCAGCTCTCCCGGCATTGCTTCCTGGTTCGCCGACTCTTGCTTGACTTGCGTACCGTGATTCACAAGTGAGGGGTTTGGGTTCCGACGAGGAATTTGCTCCTCTGAGGGCCTCTTCGAACGAAAACGAGGAGCTCCCCGAACATTGACAAGAGCACGGAGCGCTGAGCTTTATGGAATTTGACATGATGGTGGGTCCTAACCGTTGGAAAGATGCCGCGGAACTTGCATCAAGGGCCGAAAGCGCAGGTTTCTCCGGGTTGATGTTCACTGAAACCGGTCAAACGCCGTGGATGAGTATTGCGGCTGCCGCTATGGCAGCGCCTCGGCTCACGTACTCAACTGGTATCGCTGTTGCGTTCCCAATGAGTCCAATGGTTGCTGCGAGCCTTGCGTGGGAGTTGGCAGACAATACCCAGGGCCAGTTTCGTTTAGGGCTAGGCAGCCAGGTTCGAGCGCATATTGAGCGCCGCTATGGCATGGAATTTGACCCTCCTGGACCGCGCATGCGTGATTACTTGCATGCAGTGCAGGCCACACTTGCTGCGTTCCGAGGCGAAGCCAAGCTTGACCATCGAGGCCCGTATTACCAACTCACAATGCTTCCTCAGCAATGGATGCCGCTTTCGCACGACCATGGTGATGTCAAAGTTGACGTCTCAGCAGTTGGTCCATGGATGACCCGCATGGCCGGGGCGGTTGCTGACGGGGTTCATGTGCATCCTCTTCACTCCGTTCACTACATCAACGAGCGGTTGCTTCCCGTAGTTGCTGAGGGCGCAGCGAGTGCAGGTCGTGACCCCGCTGAAGTCGATTTACTGATCCCAGCATTCATCGTGCCCGGCGACACTCCTGAAGAACGTGAGGCGCTCGCACACAGAGCGCGGACCCAAATCGGATTTTACGGGTCGACAAAGAATTATGCGTTCCAATTTGAAGACCTCGGATTTGACGGCGTGTCAAGCCGGTTGAATGACTGCATCAAAGCGGGCGATCTAACCGGGCTTGCCGCAACGATCACCGATGAAATGCTCGACACATTCGCAATTGTTGGACCGTGGAATGAGATTGCCGATCGTCTGATCGACCGTTATCAGGGTCTCGCTGAACGGGTGATCTCGTATCTCACCGTTGACGATCTGGCTGCCAATCCTGGCAACGTGTCGAAATGGCGCGACGTTGCGACGGCGGTAACGGCAGCGTGAGAACACAGGCGTTATACGTATGCTGGCGTTGGGTAGACGTAATCTAGAGACGGAGCCATTGTTGGAGGCGACTGGGGTGATTGAGTGAACTCAATTTCATGTTTGGTGCAGGCTGAAGGGACAGCAGCGCAACAGCAGAGCGAACTTGAGCAAGCGCTCCGTAGTAATCACGCCGCTCAGCTTGGCGGGGCAGAAGTCGATATCTCGTGGCGGCTCGTTGAGTTTGGACAAATGTTTACCGGAGGATCTCCGAGCTCGTCATCGGTGATCGCCTGCACCATGAACGGCCCGACTACGTTGACGCAGCGTGAGACGTACATGCGGTCGATCTGTGACTTTTGGACCGACATCACTGGCTGTACCGATCATGAGATCGTTGTATCTATTAGCGAGGTCTTGGATCTCTCCACATCACATGAAAGCGCGAATTCCTAATGCCCTTCTACCATGCCATCGTTCGCCCCGAGGTTCTCGCACCTGCCGACCGAGAGGCACTCTCTAAAGACGTAACGAATGTTCATTGCGACGTCACGGGAGCACCTCGAACATTCGTTCACGTGTTATACACCGTTGACGACGCAAACCGACTTCCAGACGACATCGACGTGCTGTACCGAGCCAATATCCGCTCAGGGCGCACAACTGAACAAAAGGCTGAACTCACCACCCGTCTGCAGAACGCCACGGCGGAGCGGACTAGTGCGAGTGCTTCGAGAGTTGCGATTCACATCGAAGAGACAGAAGCGTCGTTTGTGATGGAGGGCGGCAGCCTGCTTCCTGAACCTGGTTCACCTGAAGAAGAAGCGTGGAAAGCGCTCGATACGTGACGCAAAGTTCAGCACCCGAGTGGGTACAGATCGTTATGGGAGACTGATCACGTGATTCCCGCTGATGAAACCTATGACGGTACTTGGCCATATGCGCCACAGTTTTTTGACGGATGCGGATTTCGACAGCATTACGTCGACGTGGGGGAGGGGGACCCCATTGTGTGCCTGCACGGTGAGCCGACATGGGGTTACCTCTATCGACACATGATTGACCCACTCGCTGAACATGGTCGGGTTATCGTTCCCGACCATATGGGGTTCGGGAAGAGCGAAACCCCGCAAGATAAGGCATACACATTGCAGACCCACACAGAAAACCTTGTCGGGTTGATCGAACATCTTGATTTGAGGAATATCACGTTCGTGATTCAAGACTGGGGTGGTCCAATCGGCACTGCGTTCACGGTGCGACACCCTGATCGGGTCGCGCGTCTTGTCTACATGAATACTGTGAGTGGGTATGGCCGTCCGGGGCCTGAGGTAACTCCGGCTAATGAGTCGCGTTGGTTGCGGTGGTTCGGTGAGGGGCTTGAGTCTGGTCGCACTGAGCAGGTGCTTCGCAACGCGGGGTCAACCGTGTTGTCGGTCATGCGAATCATTGGGTTCAGTAACCCTGAGGCGATGACCGATACGTGGGCTCGGGCGTACAGCGATCAGTTCCCTGATTGGGAAAGTTCCATCGGTGCATACGAGTTCCCAATGGATGTCTATACGGGGCGCATTGCGGAGTACGTCATAGCTGGCGTAGCGGGCGTGAGCGAGTTGGCGAAGAAACCGGCGATGTTATTAGAAGGAATGGCGGACCAAGGCATTCCGCCTGATCGAGCAATCGCAGATTTCCGTGGCGTGTGGCCCCACGGGCCCGTCGTTGAATTGCCTGATGTTGGCCATTTCTGCCAGGAGGATGCACCAGAAATTCTTGTCAGCAACATTGTGCAGTTTCTGCAGTCGAGCTAGGCAGCCGAAGAAACCAACTCTCGTAAAGTTCGGTTAAAGCGCTTGATGTCATCCTTCTCACCATCGATACTGGGCCAAAAGCACACAAGTTCAAGCAGTGGGGCGGGGGACGATCACGCCTCTAGTTTGATTTGACTATAAAACGGTCTAGTCTTCATGTCGGTTTCCGCTAGAATCTTTAGCCCTGAACCTTGCTGTAAAAATATCGCCTCAAGTCATGACAAAGCGACTCTCATTAAAGCTTCCCAAACTGGTGTGGTGCTCTCTCACAGTGGCGATAGTTGGCGCTCTGGCATACGTGGGGCAATCCGCAGGAGTTCAAAAAGTTGCGGCATCTTCTCTCTCCACTACATGGTCGTGCACTGAGCAGGTAGCAGGCGGTACTCGAGGGCGCCTATACCAGAGCGTTTCTGGTGGCGGTTCGCTCAGTTTGTATTCGTTCGCCGGGGGAGAAAGTGCTTCTTGGAGTCTCGACCTTCAGGGGACGTATTCACTGCCTGCGGGCAAGACGATAAACGCGCTTTCTCTCACTCCATCGGGAGAAATGTACGGGGTGCTGCAGATCGATGGAGGTTCTCCAGACAGGGAGCACCAACTTGTTCGGATTTACCCGCCTCCCACAGTTGGAGGCGCAGGGAGCTACGAAATTATTGGTCCCTACCAGTACCTGAGTAATACGTCGAAGGCGGTCAATGCAGGCGCCTACATCGAAATTGCAAATGAGGGGTTTCTTCTCATGGCGAGGAACGGAGGGGGAACGAACGCTGCCTTGTACAACCTTGCGACTGGGGTTTGGTCGGATTACAACGTGAGTGGTCAGGGGACCGTGAAGGACATCACTTGGCTACCAGAGCCAGTGACCTACAGCGGCATTACATACATCGCTGTTGGCATTGAGGAAAATAACGGTAATCAATCAGTCCTTTATGCAGCTGATGGGTCTGCGACAGCTGTAAACACGTCCCTCAACGGGTTTAGCTTTAACTCGTCGAAGGGCTGGGGTGCTGCGGCCTCGTACGAGGCGTCGAGCTCAAGTTCCTCGTCTGTGCTTATGGCGCGAAACGACGGAATTCTTGCTGAATGGGAATGGAACAACGGCTCGCCGTCTCTTACAACTGTGGGAACCGCTGCTGCGACAACGGACAACGACGGAGCTTCTTGCGGGTCGACGAGTCTCATAACCACGAGCGTCAGTTCGTGGAGTCCCGCTGTTGGTTTTAATCTCGCCTGCGCTGATGACTCGCTCGAGATCACAGTCGTAAACAGCGGATCGACCATTGCCGGCGAACTCTTGATAACAAAGAATGGCACTGAGCTGACGTGGAATGTGAACGGGTACCCCTATATCGACCCAGGGGACACACAGACCTGGTCCGCAACAGTAATTGAAGCTGAAACCAACGCTGCTTTTCAAGTGACCGTCACCCCGCCATTTGGGTCAGGCTTCGATCCTGTCACCGACTCTTTCACCTACAACGCCGACTGCGTACCGGTGACGGTCACGTTGACGTATGACGCTCAGGGTGGTGTTGGTGAGCCTGGTGATCAGTCTGGTGATGCGGGTAGTGATGTGACGGTGTCGTCGACGGTTCCGA
>MDTA01167900.1_pt1 | contig 12071 bp, 11 predicted proteins | sample 811151 | NCBI WGS metagenome assembly MDTA01 (sample SAMN05326648, study PRJNA326480) | marine metagenome | isolation source: seawater | place: Indian Ocean: South | collected 2010
AATATACTATCCATCCAATTAATACCGAAATCTCACTATTTCTATAAGCTAAAAATCTTAATGTTTTTCCAGCAATTGGTAATGCAGTAATTGGTAAGCAAATCAGAAACGGCCACATTCGACCTCCCATAATCGCAATGATGGGAATTACGCCCATCGTTATTGCGCGATCTGCAAACCAATCAAAAGTCGAAAAAGATGTAAAGTTCCATGTTAAAAGAGCAATAATATGAACAACTAATAAGAATGACTCCTCTTTAACGCTTATTTGAAAAGAACTATTATCACTGTTTGATGAAATATGATTTCTATTATACCATAATCCAAGTGCAATAATACAAGCAAATACCACACCAAATGTTATTTCCATCATATTCCACCAATTAATGAATGGATAAATTGAAGCAAGTAATCCATTTTTAATTTGATCCATATTCCATGCATGAAAAGCTTGTACAGATTGTCCTAAAGTAAAACCAAGCCCTCCTGCTAACATACCCCATAATGTCATGTTGCGAGCTAAAATATCTTTTTTAATGAAACCGATATAAGAAAACAAAAATGCTAGGGCAAAAAGTAACCCGCCCCATTGTTCTCTTCTTGGTTTTAAATTTTCTCCTGGCTCCCAGTACCAGTCATCGGAAAAATAAATAGAAGGTAATTCTTTATTCCCAGGATTAAATGGTTCATTTAAAATATATATACCAAGATATAGAAAGAAAATTGAGACGAATAATATTAATAGTACTTCAAATAGCGTATATCGTTTACCACCTAATCCCAAACCTAAAAACAATCCAAAAAAACCAATCCAAATGGCACCTTTTATAAATGTACCAATTAACCCCCATCTTAAAGCAGCTAAATTTCCTATTAAAGGTAAGTCTTGAGTTAATCCTAAAGTTTGACCATATGTCATTGCTCCTCCAAAACCAATTGCTACTGTGGAAAGCGCAACTGCTTTTGCAATTTTTATGGGATTAAATTGATGTGCAAAAAAATAAACAAGAACCAATGCAACCAAAAGTCCGGCCAGCATTGCTCCAGTTTCATGCCCATATTGTCCTCGTATGCCCCATCCCATCCCTCCAGCTAAAGATGCAAAAAACATTGGGGCAAGTGGATTTTTTATTTTGCTAATCATTATTATCTCGGTTCTAAAGCAGCATATTGTTGCCAAAACTCAATAGATTTTGCCCAATCTTTACTTGAATATTTTGCTTTAGTCCCTCCTGCTAATTCTAATTGATTTCTCATCATTGTTACGGGCCCCATTGGCATATAGTCAACACCTTCTGGTAGCGCATGGAAGCTAATTAATTCCCACTCAAAATCTGTAGATTGTTCTTCATTTTCTAATAAAACATCATGATGATATAATATTAATTCTACTTTTCCAGCACGCAGTAATTCTCCAGATTCTGCGCGTACTTGAATATAAAAATTTTCCCCATCCCTTCTTTGTACATATTTTGCCAACAATTTTGTTGTGGAATTAATTCGTACAAATGGACATATAAATTCATGAGTTAAGCTTGGATCAACATCAATAATGCGCACCCCTGATCTATATCCTTCTTTATAAAAACCTGATGCCATTTGTTTATCAGCATGATCAGCAATTTCTTCAAAAGATAATGTATTTGTAAACGATTTTCCAGATCCTTCTATTTGACGAAGCACAAAATCGTTTACTGCAACACGATGATTCATATATTATTTCTCCAATTTCTTTGCTTAAATATATTTTGTCATTTTGAAGAATAATAGTTTTGATCGAACTTCTTTTAAGGTATTTATATGATAAAACTTGTTTTATTACGTCACGGAGAAAGTCAATGGAATCTGGAAAATCGTTTCACAGGATGGACTGATGTGGACTTAACCTCGAAGGGTGAATTGGAAGCAAAATCTGCAGGGAAAGTTTTAAAAGAAAATGGATTTTATTTTGATTATGTTTATACATCCGTATTAAAACGTGCCATTAGAACCATGGAAATTTGTTTATCTGAAATGAAAATTAAAAATATTCCAATTGAATATAATTGGAGATTAAACGAGCGTCATTATGGAGCATTACAGGGTTTAAATAAATCTGAAACAGCGGAAAAATATGGCGATGAACAAGTTTTACAGTGGCGTAGAAGCTATAATACGCCCCCACCTGCTCTTGAAAAATCAGATTCGAGATGGCCAGGAAATGACTCTAAATATTCTAATATTGATCAAAATGACATTCCAGCTTGCGAGTGTCTAAAAGATACAGTGGAAAGGTTTTTACCATATTGGAATAATTCAATAAAACCTTCAGTACAAAATGGAAAAAGAGTTCTAATAGTGGCGCATGGGAACTCACTTCGTTCATTAGTGAAACACCTTGATAATATATCGGATGATGATATAATTAGTTTAAATATTCCAACAGGGATCCCATTGATTTACGAATTGAGTGATGATTTAAATCCAATAAAAAGTTATTATTTAGGAAACAAAGAAGAGATTGAAAAGGCTATCTCTTCAGTTAAGAATCAAGCAAAAACTTAATTGTTTTTATTCTTGAACAATAGCTAGCCCTGTTGGCATATGCATATTGTTCATATTCATTTCTCCATCCATATTCATATTTACATCTGAAAAAAATATTGTATGTAATAAAACCATTGAATTCGCATCAAGAATATATACCGCATCTCCCATAGATGAACCTACCAATAATTTACTATCATCAGCTGTAAGCGCTACACCATGAGGCATAATAAGATTTTCAGTAACAAATGTTCTTGTATTTCCATTTAAAAGATCTGTTTGAACTACGTTGTTGGACATTCTATTTGTAGTATATAAATAACGATCATCTTTCGATATATCCATATGCCAAGGCATTATTCCTGTTGCATAATTATTTAAGCTATCTCCATTTAGTGTATTAAAAATTCTGACTTCATCTTTTCCAGAACAGGAAATAAATAGTTGGGAGTTATCATTATTTAAAATGATTTCCAATGCATTATATATATTATCATTAATTCCATAATTAACTGGTACATCATATCCTAATTGAAAGTTTTGTGATTGATAATTCGTAGGTCCAAACGTGGATGTGGGAATTTTGAAAAAGTGAGAGGCCTCATTGCTTGCTACCCAGAGAGTAGAACCATCATTGCTTAGCGCTATCCCATGTGGAGATGATGCACCTACATCTTCCGTATTTAATATCTCCATTGATTGTGCATCAATTTGATGAATTAGTTGAGAACTAACTCCATCCATTCCCATGCTTGGCATCGGCATAAATCTTGAAACATATAAAATCTGTCTTGCTCGATCTATCTCCATTAATGCAGGTTGATTACCAACAAAAACTGAGTCTAACAATTGATCTGTATCTAAATCAAATTTGCATACATATCCAGAGGATATTAATGTAACATACCAAGTGCGATGGATTTCATCAATTACAATATAATGTGGTCGGTCACCAGTGTTTATAAAATCAACTTCTACTTCATTAATTAATTCACCGCGGTCAACATCAATTATTGCAATTTTATCGGATCCTTGAAGTGCTACATAAGCTTTAGTGTATGGCCCATCTATAGTTTCATTTTCACTACATGATAACAGAATTGATAATGTTAAAAGAGCTAATATTTTCGAATTATTTATCATACTTTGTATAAATATTTATTTTATAATGATGAATATTAGATAAAATTTGAAACCAAATTTTACGCCTTATTCTTTATATCATTTAAATTGTTAAAGTTAAGTGTCTGCAATTTATAAATTATTAAATTAAATCTTATGTCAAATTCAATTATACAGCCACATGGTGGAAAACTATGTAATTCATTTATTCAAAAAGAAAATCTAAATGACATTAAAAATGAAATACTTCGTTTAAGATCATGGTCTTTAACTGATAGGCAGTTGTGTGATGTAGAATTGATATTAAATGGTGGATTTTCTCCTTTAGTGGGGTTTATGAATCAGGATGATTACGATAGTGTTTGTGAAAAAACAAGATTACAAAATAATCATCTTTGGCCGATACCAATTACATTAGATATTACCAGCGAACTGGCTGATAAATTAGTAACTAATGAAAAATTAGTTCTGAGAGATAAAGAGGGCTTTGCCATTGCTCTACTAACAATTAATGATATATGGGTTCCAGATAAAGGTAAAGAAGCACAAAATATCTATGGAACAACAGACACGTATCACCCAGGAGTAAATTTTTTAATAAATGAAACTCACCCCACTTATGTTGGTGGTACAATACAAGGTATAAATAGCCCAACACATTATGATTATCCAGAATTAAGACACACCCCTTTTCAACTAAGAGAATTATTTAAAAAATTAAGATGGACTAATATTATTGCTTTTCAAACGCGGAATCCTATGCATCGAGCCCATGTTGAACTAACTAAAAGAGCATTAAATAAAAATAATGCAAAGCTATTAATCCATCCAGCAGTTGGAGTAACAAAACCTGGAGACGTTAATCATTATACTAGAGTCAGATGCTATAAAAGTATAATGGATAAATATGATAAAGATATGGCTGCATTAAGTTTATTACCTTTAGCAATGCGCATGGCGGGGCCACGAGAAGCGCTTTGGCATGCGATTATTCGAAAAAACTATGGATGTAATTTCTTTATAGTGGGGAGAGATCATGCTAGTCCTGGATTAAATAAAAATAATAAACCCTATTATGGTCCTTACGATGCTCAAGAAAATCTAAATGAACATTCAAAAGAATTAGAAATGAATATTATTCCATTTAAGCAATTGGTATTTGTCAAAGAAAAGAAATCTTTTATGGAAATAGATAAAGTACCAAATGATTGCACTGCCTTATCTGTATCAGGGACAGAGCTACGTGATATGCTGGATAAAGGAAAAATAATTCCAGAATGGTTTTCGTATCCAGAAGTTGTAAATGAATTACAAAAACAACGCCCCCCTCTAACAAAAAGAGGGTTTACTATTTTCTTTACAGGATTATCAGGGTCAGGGAAATCTACACTCGCCAATGGATTATTAGTAAAATTGCTTGAAGATGGAAGAAGACCTGTTACCTTGCTTGATGGTGATATCGTTCGTACCCACCTATCAAGTGAATTGGGATTTTCTAAAGATCACCGTTCACTAAATGTGAGAAGAATAGGTTTTGTTGCAAGTGAAATTACAAAGAATGGAGGAATAGCAATTTGCGCTCCAATAGCTCCCTATCGATTAGATCGTCAATTTAACCGTGAAATGATAAATCCATTGGGTGGATATATTGAAGTATTTGTTAATACCCCTCTGGATATATGCGAACAACGGGATGTAAAAGGATTATATGCAAAAGCCCGTAAAGGATTATTAAAACAATTTACAGGAATAGATGATCCATATGAACAACCAGAAAATGCTGAAATTGTGATTGATACTAGTGATGAAAGTCCAGAAGTCCTTGTAAATGAGATTTTAGATCAAATCCATAAAATGGGATATTGATTATTTTTCTGATAATTCAATCAATAAATCGATAGGGAAAATTCCTGTAGTATGATTATCTGCCCATAGTGGCTTCAAGCCATAATAACCAACAGGCAGTATTTGTCTTAATTGATAACTAGATTCTGTTTTAGGGGGAAGCGTTGGTTTATATACGTTTCCTAAAGCATCCGTCTCTCCTTCACAGCCTGCGCATGGGCATCTATCTCTCAAATTTTTTAAAGAAATTACTGCTTCAGACCCATCTGAAAAGTTTACCAGAAGAAAATCATTTAAGACGTCAAAATCTTCAATATTTTTATCATATTTTTTCATTAATAATAATTTACTATTATTAATTAATAATATTTTATCAATAAATAATAGAAAATTATTTATCAAACATAATTATCTTGTGATTAATTTAATACATACCATTACACTGTATTATTAATGGTATATATACTTATGAATAGAAATTTAATTATAGTTTCCATGATATTGTTGGCAGTAGCAACAAGGCTACTACCGCACCCTCCTAATGTTGCTCCAATAACAGGAATTGCTTTATTTGCTGGGCACCGATTTTGAGATAAAAGATTGGCATTTATTATTCCAATCCTTTGCATGTTTATCAGTGATATTTTTTTAGGATTCCATTCAACTTTACCATTTGTATACTTAGCATTTATTTGTATCTCATTCGTAGGTATTTATTCGAAAAAAATTCATAATGGCACAATTCTTACCAGCTCTACCTTATTTTTTATAGTTACAAATTTTGGTGTTTGGTTGTTGGGGTATCCAAATACTTTTGCTGGGCTGATAAGCTGTTATTCATTAGCTATTCCTTTCTTTATAAATACAATTCTAGGTGATTTATTTTTTACGCATACATTAAATTACAGTTTAAATAAAATAGAAAAGAAATATCCTGATTTGGCTTTAGAAGCTTAAGCCTTTGCTTCATATCATTAATAAATGATAAAAAAGTTATATTATCAATTCAAAAGCTATAATATCAAAATTGCCAGAGAAAAAGCTGAGAGAAAAGGTGTTCCTTTTGATGAAAAAAAGTATACAAAAAAACAAGATGCTACATTACCCATTCTATTGTATTATGGTTTTTTTATTTTATTAACTGGGATATTTCCTAATTTGGTTCAGCATATACCATTTTGGGCTTTTTTTATTATTTTAATTATTCTTATCATTAGAGGATTAAATCATTACTTCGGATGGATAAGAGTTGAGGACGGGTAAATAAAATGGATATGCATCCTTTAATAAGAATAATCTGGATTATATTATTTGGAATAATATTAGTTAGTATTAAGCGTATTTTTAATGAAAAAGGATGGAAAATAAGCAATTTTATTCGTGTGGAAGATGATGAAAAAAATTGAGTGCAGAAGTAATGAATCATGCTAAATGTTATCAAAAATAATATATTTGAATTAATAGAAAGTATACCATCGTATATATTCCTTTTCTTAATCGCTTCTACAGCAATTATTATTGGAATTGAGTGGGATATATCATGGCATGAAACTATAGGTCGTGATAAACTATTATCCCCCCCACATGTTGTTGTATATATTGGTGGAATAATTTGCGGATTGACATGTGCATATATGGCATTACGACAAACGTTTGTAGATGAAAATCTATATAATCGTTATGTTGTTTTTTGGGGATTTAAAGCTCCTTTTGCTTGCTGGGTATGCATATGGGGCGCAATTGCAATGCTTACATCTGCTCCATTTGATGATTGGTGGCACAATGCATATGGTTTAGATGTACAAATAATTAGCCCACCTCACTTAGTGCTTGCTGCTGGAATTTTTGCGAATCTTATGGGTAGCTTATTTCTTCTGATCGCAGAAAAAAATCTTGCTAACGGCAAACAAAAACATTTTCTTGAGATTTTGTATATGTATGCTGCTAGTTTAATTGTAGTTCAATTTGCAATATTGCTTACGGAGTACAGCTTTCATAATAAACAACATACATACGAATTTTATAAGTTTTCCTTAATTATATATTCATTTCTTATTATTGCATTCCGGGTGGTTGGTACGCACAAGTACTCAGCAACAATAATCTCATTATTATATATATTACATCGTTGCTTAATTATTTGGATTCTACCTTTATTTAAAGCAGAGCCATTATTGGGCCCAATATATAGAGATATTGATCATTATGTAGCCCCTTACTTTCCAGTTTTATTAGTTGCGCCTGCAATAGCTATTGATGTAATTCATAATAAATTTCGAAACATAAATAACTTTTATAAAGCTATAATGATGGGGGTTTCATTTTGCATAATCTTTTTATTAGTTCAATGGCATTTTTCCGAATTTCTATTATCAGAATACGCTAGAAACTGGTTTTTTGCTGGTGATAATACTTTCCCATATTGGGTTAGGGTTAATGAAAATAATTACAAATTTTGGTTTCTTGATTGGACTCCATATGGACAGAGGACAGAAATGGAAAGAGTGACTTTTGTCAATTTTGGATTCTTAATTATTTTTACCATTATTTTTTCTTATCTAGGAACATTATTCGGTTCATGGATAAAAAAGGTAAAACGTTGATTAAGGCATACATATTTTCTCTATTCTTTCTTTTAAGCATTTTACATGGCGATATTGGTCATAATAATGTCGTATATGAAGGCAAGGCCGGTGATATACCAATTCGTGTTTTTGTTAAACTTCCTGGAGTAGTTCCTGGTCTTGCAGACGTTTCAATTAAAGTATTTACAGATAATATTCAAAAAGTTACTATTCAACCAAATAAAAAGGATAAAGATAGAAAAAGTAAATCTCCACCTCCTGATGTTGCTGATCCAATTAAAGGAGAAAAAAATCTATTTTCTGCTCAACTATGGTTGATGGATTATGGTTCATATAGCTTAGATATACGATTATATCAAAATCAAAATGTTCATCGAGCATCTATTCCAGTTAATTCTATTTCTTCAAGAGTTCTGGAAATGACCCAAGGAACTACTATCTTATTATCTACATTGTTATGCTTATTATTTTTTGGCGCAATTAATATTATTCGTATAGCATATAAAGATAGCACTCAATCTCCTGGTGATCATCCAAATCATGGAAAAATTATTAAATCATATATTGTAACCATAGTAAGCCTAATCATCTTTTCCGCAATAATCTATGGTGGGAAAAGCTGGTGGGATAATATTGATACTGCGTATCAAAATAACATTTTTCAAACACTAGAAAACAAAATTGAAATATTTGATAATGGTAAAGAAAAATTTATGTCTATAGAGATTATAGATGAATTATGGAAACAGAATAGAATGGCTGATATCATACCTGATCATGGAAAAATTATGCATATTTATCTTATTAGCGATGATTATGAATCTATAGCACATCTTCATCCTTCTAGAACTGAAAACAGTGATGTTTTTGTAGTTAAAATGCCTCCAGTTAATTTTGGGGAATACTATTTATTTATGGATGTTACTCATGAAACAGGGTTTTCTCATACGATGACAAATAAAATTATTTACAATGAAGATAATATTATTTTTCGTGATTCAATGAAAGGTTATGAAAGAGATTTAGATGATTCATGGTTAATAAATAGTGATGAAAATAGGATTACATGGATAGATAAAAAATATTCATATAAATCAGGTGAAAATATTGATTTACAATTTCAAGTAATGAAAAATGGTAAGCCAGCTGTATTAGAACCATATATAAGTATGGGCGGACATGCTGCTCTATTAAAAAAAGATCAAACTGTTTTTGTTCATATTCATCCAATAGGAACTATTAGCATGGCATCACAGGAAATGTTTCAAGAAAATTATGTACAAAATATTGTAGATCAAGATGATATATGTTTTTTTGGGTTTGTTAATGACTCAACAGATAATAATTACAGTAATATATCTCCAAATGGCGAAGTATCATTCCCATCAATAAATTTAGACAATACAGGGGAATATGGTTTATGGGTTCAAGTCAAAAGTGACGGTGAAGTAATTACTCAAAAATTTGATTTTGAAATAACTCTTTAATCATATTTTATACTAATGAAATTTAAAAGACGATTTATTTTATTTTTCGTATTCCCTTTTTTTATTCAGTCCCAAACCGATCCTGTTAATCGAAAAAATTTTCTAATCAACATCTCACCTACAAATGAAGAAATATTAATAGATGGAAATAATACAGAATCAATTTGGAAAACATCGCCGATAATTAATGATTTTTTTCGAATTACCCCAGTTGATACCGGTCGGGCAACTGCAAAAACTGAAGTTCAACTTACATATGATAATAACTATTTATATGCTTTGATTATTTGCTATGATAGTGTAATTGGTAAACGTCCAGTTGAGTCCTTACGCAGAGATTTTAGTTTCCCTAAAAATGATAATTTTATCATTTTTATGGATACATACAATGATCAAACAAATGGTTTTGCATTTGGTGTATCTGCTGCAGGCGCTCAATGGGATGGTATTCAAGCTGATGGTGGAGATGTTTCTTTAGATTGGGACTGCAAATGGTATTCGGAAGTAAATCAATATGAAGATTATTGGATCGCAGAATTTGCAATACCATTTCGTAGTATTCGATATTTGGAAGGAGTTGATGAATGGGGAATTAACTTTAGTAGATTTTCATTATTACAAAATGAAAAATCTTCCTGGGCTCCTGTACCTAGACAATTTAAATCATCAACTCTTGCGTTTACTGGAACGCTTAAATGGAAAACACCTCCTCCTACTTTAGGAACCAGATTTTCAATAATTCCATATGTTTCTGGGCAATCTTTTGAAAATATTAATGAAGGCGAAATATCAAGTACCAGTGGTGATCTTGGAATGGATGGTAAGATAACTTTATCTACATCATTCAATATAGATTTAACTGTTAATCCTGATTTTTCACAAGTTGAAGTAGATCAACAAAGAACAAATCTAGATCGCTTTGAATTATTTTTTCCTGAAAAAAGACAATTCTTTCTAGAAAATAGTGACCTATTTGCAAGTCTTGGAAATAAAAATATTAGACCATTTTTCTCTAGAAGAATTGGATTGCAAAACCCAGTAAAAGCTGGTGCGCGCATCAGTGGTAAAATTGGTTCAAATTACCGTTTGGGAGTGATGAACATACAAACTGATTCAACAATGAATGCACCATCAAGCAATTACACGGTTGCAACAATACAGAGAAAGATGCTTTCTCGATCAAGCCTTAGTTCATTTATTGTAAATAGAAATTCAAGTATAAATGATAAATCAGTTAATTCTTATAATAGAATTGTTGGAGTTGATTTTAATCTTGCTAGTGCAGATAACTTATGGACTGGAAAAGCATTTTATCATCATTCAATATATGAAAATGCAACTAATAATCCATACACGGCTGCAACTTCAATAAAGTATAATAATGGTATCGTATCTGTTGATATGGGCTATTCTTTTGTTGGTTCTGGATATATAGCAGATGTAGGATATATCAAAAGGAATGGAGTTCATCGATTTGACCCAAGAATTGAGTATAAATTTTATCCAAAAAAAGGATCGATTCAAAATCATGGTCCGTCATTTACATTTGAAACATTTTTAGATGAAGATTTAGATTTAACTGATCGAGAGGTTGAACTTAAATACAATATAAATTGGCGCAATCGAAGCAAATTTACTTTTGATATAGAAAGAGGGTATGTCAAACTACTCTCTCCTTTTGATCCTACAAATTCAGGTGGGGATACGCTTTCTACAGGCAATGAATATAATTGGAATGAATTTTCTATGAATTATCAGTCTGATCAAAGAAAAATGGTGAATTTTAATTCTAATATTCGATATGGAGGGTATTATAATGGAAAAAAGCTGTCTATTAATGGGAATGTAAATTATAGAATGCAGCCCTATTTAAATTTATCTATAAAAACTACCTATGATAAAATTGATCTTCCGGATCCATTCAAAGATATTCAGTTTATATTATTTGGTCCAAAAATTGATCTAACATTTACCAATAAATTATTTTTAACTACTTTCGTTCAATATAATGATCAATCCGATAATATTAATATCAATTTACGTTTTCAATGGCGATTTGCACCGGTTTCAGATTTATTTATTGTATATACAAATAATTCATACCCTGATAATTTTAAGGTTAAAGATAAAGCTTTGGTCGCAAAAGTATCCTATTGGTTTAATTAAAGCATGCCTGAACTTCCTGAAGTAGAAACTGTCGTTCAATCAATTCGTCATAAGCTCATTGGAAATGAATTTGAAAAGATAGATTTAAGATGGCCAAAGGTATTATTTAATTTTTCCAAATCTGACTTTTCAAATAATTTAGTAAAAAGGAAAATTCAACGAGTTGATCGAAGAGCAAAATTCATTATTATTGGGTTTAATAAGGATATCCTGGCTATACATTTGCGTATGACAGGTAAACTATATCTCCAAAGTAATATACCGCAGAAAAAACATATATCCGCTATAATCACGATGAATAATGGTACATATTTAATTTTTGAGGACACAAGAAAATTTG
>MDTA01197937.1_pt1 | contig 12071 bp, 11 predicted proteins | sample 811151 | NCBI WGS metagenome assembly MDTA01 (sample SAMN05326648, study PRJNA326480) | marine metagenome | isolation source: seawater | place: Indian Ocean: South | collected 2010
CAAATAAATAGGTTGATCCTTAAAAAAAATCAATTTACTTTAAAAAGAATCTTTGGTTTATTAATTTTAATTCCATCAATAAATATTAATGAAAAAAATGAAGACACTAATTTTGAATCATTCAAGGAATATTTGAGAGAAAAATATAACTCATATACAAAAAAAATAATTAAAAAATATTTTTAATTACTTAATCTTTTGCGATAAGATTTTTTCTCCAGCTCTGTAAAATTTTTCACTGGGATTGCCAATTACTAAGTTAATATCTCTAATGGGTATTCCAGGGTTTTTAAATATTTTCCCTCCTAAGTCCTCTTTAGTAATAATTTTATCCTTAGCAATATCTCTAATAGCAATTACCGATTTTCCTAATCTTTGAAAAACGGGTTCATTACCTAGATCATTTGGAAACTCAAAATTAAGCATTTTTGGAACTCTTTTTATATCTCTAACAAATTTCCTAAATCCCTCTCTTTCTAATGAAAAGGAATGATCAGTCCCCTTCAAACTTCTATCAAAAGTAACATGTTTCTCAAATACTCTCGCTCCAAGCATATAAGCAATTGGTCCTGATAATATTCCATTAAAATGATCTGAACTACCAATAACCAATTCTGGATAAGTTTCGATTAAAAATGGAATTCTTTTTAGTAATAACTCATTTGGGGGACAAGGATATTTTGATACACAATGCAAAACAGCTAATTTATCATTAGGCAGTGATAATGATTTAATACTTAAGTCTATTTGATTTAAATTAGCCCCACCTGTACTCATTATTACTGGTTTTTTCAATAACCCTACTTTTTCTAAAAAGATTATATTACCTACATCAAAAGAAGCTATTTTTATTGCATCGGGATTTATCTTCTCCAATGATTCTAAACTTGGTTCATCAAAAGGTGTACAGATAAAATCAACATTACATTCTTTACAAAAATCTCTAAGTTTTCCTACTTCTTGTACTGATAATTCCAGGAATTCTCTATGTTCTCCATAAGTCTTTCCAAATGCATTATTAGAAAAATAGGTGCTATTAAACATCTCATCATCAAACAGAAATTTATTATCTCTCATTTGAAATTTGACTGCATTGGCTCCTAATTTAGAAAACTCCTTTATATATTCAAAAGCTTTATTGACATCACCCTGATGATTTTGGCCAACCTCAGCAATAATATAAATAGAATTCTTATCAAACATTTTTTATTCGGATAATCTTAGTCAAAACAAAAAAAATTTAAAATAAAATCTTCTAGTAAATTAATGACTCCAGAAAAATTTTAATATTTTTAAGATTTATTTTATCAGGTTTTTTGAAGCCTAACCATAAATAATAAAAAATCTTTTTTAACCTTGAGAAGCTTGAGGGTATTGATCTAAAGTATCTTGGGACTGGACTTATATCTTTAATTGGGATGTTGATTTTATGCCAATTAAGATAAATCTTATCCACATTCGAAAAAACAGAACCATCAAAACCTACATACATTTCAATAGCAGGAGGACTCTTATATTTTATATTTTCAGATTTACCAAAATTTATAATCTCTCTAGAAACAAGATGATTTTTGATAAAAAAAGCATTAATTCCAACAACACTTATAAATGAATATCCTTTTTTAGTGAATAATTTCTTTAGGGATCCAAGACTAGATCCTTTTGCTACTGAAAAATTATTTTCTTGAACGTACAATGATTCAAATGGTATTGTTGGATTAAATTCTATACAAACTATTTCTGGTAAGAATTTTTCTATAGAGGAGAAAATATGATAATCATTACCATCAATATCTATAGATAAAAAATCTATTTTATTAATAGATATATTTTTCATAAGATTATCGAATTTGTTAAAACCTGAAGTACTGATAAAGGAATTTAAAAGTATTGCATTATCAAAATTTATATAGTTTTTTCTGAGTTTCTTAAATCTTTTTTTATCAGACTCAATAAATACTGCTCTTCTACAATTATCAAGGACAAATTTTCTTATATTAGATTTTCTTATTCCATCCCATGCCCCAAATTCTACTACCACAATTTCTTCAGTCTTCTTATTCAAAAACTCTAATATTTTTTTTGCAAATAAATATTCTTTGGTCATTTAAAACTAAATTATTTTTTGAACGCATTTAAAATAAGGTATCAAGAATTAAAGGGAATTTTTTAAAATTTTGATTATTTTTTATAATTTTTTAAATTTAAATTAAAGATTTTCTATTATTCTCTTTGCTTCAATAAAATCAAATTCGGTATTAATATCAAAGCCTTCCAAAGCATCTGTTTTAAAGCCTATAATGTTTTGCCCTGTTATTGAATGATATTTAGATATATTTGCAGCTTTAAATATCTCAAAAGATGCATTTTGTATGAAAATTTCAGGTAATGTATTTGTCTGAGAATTGTGCCAAAAATCATGTTCATTCCCAAATGGTAAAAGTGGGACAATATTTTCACATTTTTCAACCCACATCTTCCCTGGATGTTCAGAGACTTTTTGGATAGCACGCAAAGTATCAACATTAGGATTTTTTTCAAAGAGATTAAAAGCTTTTTTAAAAGTTTCTTTAGTCCTAAACGGACTAGTAGGTCTTAGAATTGCGTATTTTTCAGCATTTATTTCTTTTGATCTTAGTAAATCATGAATCCACTTTACCCATAAAATATCAGGAGCATTGGCAGTAGCTGTTTCAATGGGTCTTAAAGCTATAATTTCCGCACCATAACTTCTAGATATTTCTGCATACTCTTCACTATCAGTAATTACAATTACTTTTAAAAATAATCTTGATTCAATGGCTGGTTCTATTGTGTGAGCTATAAGAGGTTTATTTTTTAGGATTCTTATATTTTTATTAGGTACACGCTCTGAACCTGACCTCGCAGGGATTAAAGCAATATTAGACATTATTGATCATCCAACAAGGATATAATATTATCACAAACTTCTCTTACAGCTCCATTCCCTCCAGATTTATGAGTTAAGTAACTAATATAATCATCGATTAGTGGATTACGATCATTTACCCCTATTGTTAAAGAAGCATTTTGAAAAGCTGGAATATCATTTATGTCATTACCTATAAATGCTGCATTTTCTTTTTTTAAAAACTTTGATTTTAATATCGACTTTATAATATTTCCTTTATTTTCAACAGAATGAATGCAATTTATCTTAAGTTTTTCACATCTTTTTTTTACTAGAGAGTTAATTTCTGAACTTATAACATATAAATCAAAACCCCTTTCTAATAATTGATTTAAACCTATCCCGTCACCTCTATAGCAAAATACACTCTCTTCCCCATTTTCTGAAACCAAAACTTTATTATCAGTAAAAACTCCATCAAAATCAAAAAAAATTATTTTTAATTTTTTAATTTCAGAGAGAGTTATATCACTAATCCACTTCTTAGCTGAGTTTGAATTTTCTTTGAGTGTCATAATAAATTATCTAAAAATTTTTTATTTCACATTTCTTGAATTTCAGCATTTGTTGTTGATGGTAATCCTTCAACTTTATCTACACAAAAGTAGTCTTCCATTCTAAACCTGTCATTAAAGTGAGTAGAGGAAGCCTCTATAATTCTACAATTAGATATGGCTTCTTCTTGATGAACAACACCAGGAGGAAAATGAAAAACATCACCAGGTTTCAAACATTTTTCTACGAGTTCACCATCTTGGTTTACATGTCTTAAAATCATTTCACCTTCTAATAAATAACCGCATTCATTTTTTTTTCTATGTAATTGAAGACCTCCTTTGAATCCAGCTTTAATTTTAATTTCTTTAAGCATAAATTTTCCTTCCACTAAGCATAATAATATTTCTTCACCCCATATTCTTGGTCCTACACTTTCAGGAGTAGGAAAGTTGGGGGGAGTCTTTTCCAGGTATTCTTTTGGAATATCCATATAGGTTAAGAACTTATTGGTAATTAATATTAATTACTTTAACATTTATATAAAATATCTTATGAAATTATAATTAAATACTAAAAAAATTTATTTAAAATAACGTTTACTTCAGAATATAATATAGTAAATTTATTAAAGATTAAAGAAAAATATATGTTCAAGTTAAGGAAGAAATTTCTTTTATTTTATGAAAAAATAATTATTAGCATAAGTAAATACATATCAATTTCCTCAATATGGCTTAGGGTTCCAGAAAAAATTAAATTACTTATCAAAAAATTTTTAAAGTATAGAAAATTCCCAAACTATGCATTAATAAAAGAAATCGATTTAAAAAAAAATGATCAAAAAAAGTCTTTCCATTTTGGCACTATTATAGGCAACCATAATGCTTCAAATCTTTTGGATTCTTCTATTGCTAAATACTTAATTCTTAAGGGGCATAATGTATCAGTACTTTTGTGCGATGAAGCATTACCTGCATGCCTTAATACCTCTATTTGGAAAAGTAGCCATACTGATAGATTAAAAAATGATTTAACATTGTCTCCTAAAGAACAAAATCTTTGTGAAACTTGCCATGGACAATCATTAAAATTATGGGAAAGCACTAATGCAAAAATTTATAAAATTTCAGAACTAATTTCAGAAGTTGAGTTGAAAAAAATTAGTATAAAAATTAATTCTCTTAAGGCACTTGATAAAATTCTTTATAAGGGTTTAGATCTTACAGAAGATGTAATTGCAGGTTGTCTGAGATATTTGTGCAAGGGTGAAGAAAATATAATCCCAGAAAATCTTTATAAAAGATATGCCGAATCTGCGCTTAAAATTTGTTTATGCTATGAAAAAATTATCGCTGAAGATAATATTGATGTAGGAGTTTGGGTACACGGAATATACGTGCCACATGGAGTCCTTAATAAGATATTCAGAAAAAATAAAATATCTTTTTACAATTATAATACTAGCTATAGAGAAAAAAGATTTTATTTCACAAGAAATGAAACCTACCATAAACAATTCCCTAAAGAAACTGCAGATTACTTAAAGCTTAAAGAAACCTCAAAGAAACAAATTCAAAGCATAAAAGAGTATTTAAAAAGTAGAGAGAGAGGTTCGCAGGATTGGCAACAATTTAATAATAATCCAGAATCATCTCCGCAGGAGAAACTTAAATCACTAGGTTATAAATTTGATCATAGGGATTTAGCAATTTTATATACAAACGTTGTTTGGGATGCGAGACTACATTTCCAAGAAAACATATATCCAGATATGGTAAGTTGGATAGAGGATACAGTTAATTTCTTTAAGCTAAATTCTAATAAAAAATTAATAATAAGAATACATCCTGGCGAGTTAATATCTCATTCAGTATCAAGAGAAAGAGTAGAGGAACTAAATTGTTTGAAAAACCTGCCCGAAAACATAACCTTAATTAAACCACAATCAAGAATTTCTTCTTATTACTTAGCCTCTATTTCATCACTAAATATACTTTTTGCTACGAAACTTGCTATGGAATTAAGCATATATGAAAAACCTATAATTTGTTGCGGAGATGCCTGGGTAAGAGGTAAAGGTGCTACTATTGATCCTAGATCAATTAAGGAATATAAGGAATTATTAAATGATGATTGGCGAAATCTAAAAAATAAATATTCTTCATTTTTGGGCCTAGCTTATTCTTATTACTTTTTTGAAAGAAAACCAATTTTTTTCCCATATTTTAAAGTTGCCGCTGATAGAAAAGCATTTACGATTAATTTGAAAAAATATCAAGAGGAATTAAATAAAAATAATTCAATTTTAAATTATATGGAAAATTGTTTAATAAACAAAATTGATATTAATAATAAATTAGATGTTTAATAAATGAATACCATAAAGAGCATTTATTAAGATTTTTTATTTATAATAAAAACATTATTAATAAAAAAAATTGAATATTTCAGAAATAAATATTGCAATATTAGTTATTGGATATAGTAGACCTAAATTATTCGAAAAAGCTGTAAAGTCTCTCAAATTTCTTGGATTACCTAAAAGTGTAAAAAAATACGCAGTTATTGACGGCGCTAAAGAAAAAGGTGGAGATTTATTTAAAAAAAATAAATCTGTAAAAGATATAGGTAAAAAACTATTAAATGAAGGGTATTTAAATAGTTTAAAAATAAGAAGAAAAAACCTTGGAACAATGATCAATGTATACAAATCAATAACTGAAATATTGAGAAAACATGATTTTATATTTGTTTTAGAAGATGATTTAGAAATACTTCCAAGTGCAAAAGATTCAATAATCATAATGCTAAAAAAATTAGAAGGACCAATTAATTCATTTAGTATTTATTGTAATCATTCATATACTGATAAAATATTTTCCAGTCATAGATTTAGTTCACAAGCTTGGGGAACAACAAAAGAAGCATGGTTAAATTTCAACCCTTATAAAATTAAAGAAGATAATCTTAGCTTTTCTGAAATTATTAATTTAAGAAGAAAATGTGGAACTGACATGTATTCAAATTTTAAAGCTTTCAAAAAAGGAAATTTAGATTCATGGGCTGTTCCATGGAATATTTATAATTTCAAAAACTCTAATCAAATGGTTTATCCCCCCAAATCTTTTATTTTTAATAATAGTCACTTAATTGGTGGGGAAAGAACAGAAGGAATCCAATTCAAATATCAAATCTCAAAAGATAGACTTAAAAAAGATAACAAAAAGCCAAAGCTTAACTTGAGATATTTGAGTCATTTTTCAATTTTAAATAGATTTAAAAGAACAATATTATCTAAGATATACAAATATAAATTCAAGATTTTTTCAAAGTTTAAAGGTGAATAACTTTATTAAATTAATCCCAATATTAATAATGAAAATTTAAACATGTTAGGTGGAAATAATTTAATAATAAAAAATTACATTATTACTTATTAAAATTCAAGAAAACACCATTTAAACCTTTTATGAAAAAAAATTATCTTCTAAAAAAATTTGTTTATTGGAAGTTATAATTAAAAATATAGAAGTAAATCTTATCTACCTTATAATTATAAAAAATGGCTAGAGGCATTATAAATTTAGTTAAAAAAGCATTTGATCCAAATTCTTTTAGAAAAGCTTATGCTCGTGCAAATAGAAAATTGATAAACGATGAGTATTTGAAATGGCTTCTTTTCGCTAATGCTGGAATGATAGATAAAGGAAATATTTACGCTTTTGATTATGCAATTCAGAGATTGCCTTCAAATAGTCCAATTGTGGAAATAGGATCATTTTGTGGTTTGTCAACAAATATCTTGAGTTACTTATTGATCAAATATTCAAAGAAAAATAAATTATTTTCAACGGACGAATGGATTTTTGAGGGATATATAAAGGGTGAAAATATTGGACAAAGCAAAATATCTTTTTCGAAATATAGGGATTTCGTAAAGGAATCTTTTATAAGAAATACAAAATTCTTTTCTGAAAATAATCTTCCTTATACCATACAATCAACCTCGGATAAGTTTTTTGATAAATGGAATAAAAGAATTACAATCAAAGACGTTTTTGATAGGGAAACTGTACTTGGAGGTAAAATTTCATTTTGTTATGTTGATGGTAATCATGAATTTGAATTCGCGAGAAGAGACTATATCAATGTGAGTAAATTTTTAGAAATAGGAGGATTTATTTTATTCGATGATTCTTACGATAGTGGAAAATTTGGAAGTGGTCCAAAACTAATGAAAGAAATAAAAGCAGACAAAAGATTTGAAATTGTTATGACTAATCCAAATTATCTTTTCAAAAAAATTAGCGATTAAAATTCAATTTAATGAAAATTTTTCTAAGTAGATGAAGATTATTAAAAAATCATATCAAGCTTTATAAATTATTTATTAGTTTTTTATTTTGTATCTGCAAATATTTGAAGATAGTTTTGAAATTAGAAAATACTTTTATTAAAAACAAATAATTAATATTCGAATATTTTTAATCAATTATTATTTTTGAAAAACTTACATATTTTTTACTCAAATTGTATTTTTTACTAATTCTTTTTTTAAACAGTTCAGTTTTAATTATATGCGCATTTTCATAAGCCTTAAGTGTCTCAAAAGTTCCTACAGTTTGTTCAAAAATATTATTTTGTTTTAAAACATCATCACACATTAAAATACCACTTTTGCTCAGAAGCGAAATAGCATTAGTTATATCTGCAGTTACTACAGGGTATTTATGATCACCATCAACCCATATCAAATCTTGTTTTTGAAAGTTACTAAAATTAAATATTTCTAGAGAATTACATTGAATAAATTTTATATTATCAAATTTTTCGATTATGTTATTCCTTTTTTTAATAAAGTCAAATTTAGAACTTTTTCTTTTATATGAGCCTTCAAAAATTGGGTCATCATCTTTCAAGTCAATTGTGGTTATTAAAGAATCTGGAAATAGTCTTGAAAGTATTGCACTAGTTTTACCATCATAAGTTCCTAACTCGAGGATATTTTTTGGGTAATTTTCTAATTGAGAAATTGCCGCAAAAATAACAAGATGTTCAGAAAACATACCCTTATGCTCGCCATATTCACCCATATTTAGTGATCTTAAGGTCTTATTAAGAACTTCTATATGATTATCTCTCTTATGACCAAGATTAACTATTTCATAGTTTTTAATTAAATTTTTTTTTCTAGAACTTTCAGATTCGAATATTTCATATATTTCTCTAAATATCAAATAATAGATTTTCAAATAATAATGATAGAGAAATCTTAAAAATTTATATATCAAAACAACCAAAGATTCTTCATAGATAATAATATCATTAAAAGTAAATCATTTAGACAAATTCAATAGCATTTTTAATATACCAGCATTAATATTTTATAATTATTAAAAATAGATCTTTCTAATGGAAAATTGGATAAAAAAAATTAATAAAAAAGAATTAATAAAAAAAAGAAAGTACTCGCAAAATTATCAAGATTCCCTCATTGATTTCATTTTTGAAAATATAAAAAAAAGTAAAAATCCTTTCTGCGTAGAATTCGGTTATAACTGCGAAAATATTTATAAAAATAATGGAGGAAACTGCACAAAATTAATTATTGATCATAATTGGGATTATGTACTTTTTGATTGTGAAAATGAAAATAAATCTATTAACTTATATAAACATTTTTTAACTTCAAAAAATATATGTGAGATTTTCAAAAAATATAATGTCCCATTAGATGTTGATTATATTTCGATAGATGTTGATTCAATTGATTTATGGTTATTTGAAGCCTTATTAAAAGAGTATAGAGCAAAGGTATTTTCTGTAGAGCATAATTGTAATTTTCCGATTGATAGAGCTATTACAACAATAGAGAACTCAACTTTTTGGGAAAATGATAGGTTATATGGCACATCTCTTAAAGCACTTAATTTAGTAGCCGAAAAATATGGCTATACATTAATTTGGGTAGTAGAACAACTTGATGCTTTTTTTATAAGAAATGATTTAATTGAAAAAGAATTAAAGATGTTTAGACCGAATATTAAAAAATGGAAATCGCATACAAATCTAATTAATCATAAACCTTTAAAGAATAAAGAAAAATTGAAGTATTGCTTAGATTACGAAGTTTTTCTTAAATCTAATGGTAATGTTGAAAAAAGTATCGAAGCAGCTCAGGATATTTGTGAAATTGTTCTTTTGGAAAATAGATTTAGAGAATTTAGGCAATTTATTATTAGACAACTAAGAGATCCAAAATTAGCTTTAAAAAAATTTACTAAAAAGCTTTCCAAATTTTATAGAAATACTAAAACATAATTATTTAAATAAGAACCAATATATTATTTTGATATGGATATTTAATATCTTTTACTAAAATTTCAAATAAATATTCTTAAATTTGATATTAAACTTTAATTAATTCCTAATGTTATGTTCAAAAATATTTTATTAAGTAAAAAATGTTTTGTCTTTTGATTTCATTATAAAAATATCGTGTTCGATATACCATATAAGATTATTACTTTTCGCCCAGTTTACATAAAAATCTAATTCAGGATAGTCAGAGTTTTCTCTATAAGAACATCTTAAATCGTCAATTATTACAACTAAATTTGAAAAATCTTTTAATTTGTTCTGAATAACGTTTAATTCATGTTTAATAGGAGTTGATATTACTGCTTTAAATGTATTTCCAGAACTAAAGTGTCCATCAAGCCAGAATGAAACATCTCCTTTAACAGAATTACAAGCTGTTTCAAAGCATTCTTCCGATGTGCCATTATGAAAAATAATATTTTTAAAATTAGAAAGCTTACTTTTTGCTCTAATTAGTAATTCTTTAGAAGGCTCAATTGTATGTATTAGTGGGAAATTCTTAGCTAAGAATTTTGTAGTTTCACCTTTGAAAGTACCTGTCTCAATCCATGTGGAGTTTTTAATTCCATGGCGTAGTAATACTTGTCTTTTTACAAAAGGGGGAGAAGGCGGAGAAAATTTATTTAATTTATACCATTTATATAAATTAAATAATTTATATAAATTAAAAATATCGAGACTTATCAAGCGAAAATAAATTTTTAATAATTTCTGCCCTTTTAATATTTTATTTCTAATCTGCATTAGCGAAATTTTTTCATCGATTATAAAGCTTATAGTGAATAATAAATTAACTTTTTAATTTATATTAAAAAACCAAATTTATTCACTCCTTTAAATAATTTTCTTTTAAAAATATTAAAGGTATCTTTTTTTAAACAGCAAATCTAATTCCAATAGTTTTTGAGAAAATATAAATTTAGATAAAGGTAAAGTCGGAAGATATTGTATTTTGAATTATAGCTAAAAGATCATCTCCATAATTAATACTTGTATGTCCTCCCGAATAGGTATATGTAAAATCACTTGCAGTTAATCCTGAGATCATCTTTAAACTATCTTGACCAGGAGTATAGTCCGTGATCAAATCTCTCCCAAAACCTGTAACTAAATGAAAAACGTCATTACCGGATCCTCCAGTTAATTGATCATTTCCAAGTCCACCATAGATTGCATCATCATTATTACCCCCACTGAGCAAATCATCACCGTTTCCTCCATTTAACGTATCATTTCCAGTTCCACCGTAGAGAGTATCATTGTGTTTTCCACCATAAAGAGAATCATCTCCAATTCCTCCATAAAGAGTGTCATTATTATTTCCTCCATATAACGAATCATTTCCATTATTGCCGATTAGAGTATCTATTCCGCTATAACCCAGCAAAGTATTATTACCAGAATTGCCAGTAATTGTATTTGCAGAATTATTTCCCATACCTGTTATATTACCCGAGCCTATAAGAGTTAAATTTTCTACATCACCGTCCCAAGCCCTATAACTTACCGATGATTGAATTAAATCAGTTCCTTCTCCGTAGTTTTCTGTGATAGTATCGCCCGAATTGTCGACTACATAAATATCATCTCCTGTTCCTCCAGACATGGAATCTTGACCAGATCCTCCATCAAGAGTATCGTTTCCATCTCCTCCATCAAGAGTATCGTTTCCATCTCCACCATTAAGAGTGTCATTGCCGGCATTTCCAGTTAATGTATTTGCTCCATTATTTCCTGTAAGAGAATTATCTAAAATGTTCCCAGTAGCATTTATATTCCCAGAGCCTGTAAGAGTTAAATTTTCTACATCACTGGAAGCCGTATAACTTACCGACGATTGAATTAAATCAGTTCCTTCTGAAGAAATTTCGGTAACAACATCATTAACATGATTAACAATATATATATCATCTCCTGCTCCGCCCACCATAGTATCTAAATCATTACCACCATTAAGAGTGTCATTGCCATTCCCACCATATAAGTGATCATTATTATTTCCTCCATTAAGGGTGTCATTGCCATCATTGCCGTAAAGAGTATCTGTCCCATCTTCACCAAATAACGTATTATTTCTACTATTACCTCTGAGAGTATTATTTAAGGAATTCCCAGTAGCATTTATATTCCCAGAGCCTGTAAGAGTTAGACTTTCTACATCACTAGATGCTGTAAAAGTTACTGAAGAATATATGGTGTCATAACCTTCTGATTCATTCTCTGTGACAGTATCACTTGTATTATCAACGATATATATGTC
>MDTA01178164.1_pt1 | contig 12070 bp, 10 predicted proteins | sample 811151 | NCBI WGS metagenome assembly MDTA01 (sample SAMN05326648, study PRJNA326480) | marine metagenome | isolation source: seawater | place: Indian Ocean: South | collected 2010
TGCTTTAGGAGGATCTTTAGGAGCAGTAGGAATAATTACCAAACATGAAATTGTTTTAGCAATAACCGGCGGTCTATTTGTCTTAGAAGCAATATCAGTAATTGCACAAGTTGTTTCATTTAAACTTACAGGAAAAAGAATATTTAAAATGGCACCTATACATCATCATTTTGAAAAGAAAGGATGGCCAGAGTCTACAGTTGTTATTAGATTTTGGATAATTTCAATTATTTTAGCAATGATAGGTTTGGCAACTTTAAAATTAAGATAATGAATGCAAAAAGAAACAATACTTTATAAAAAAAATTTTTTAATTTATGGCTTCGGAAAATCTGGCTACGCATCTTATAAATTTTTAAATAAAAAAAATAATTGCAAAATTATTGATGATAATAAGAAAAATATACCTTCAAAATATAATCATCAGATTCTAAACTATAAACAATTAAAAAAAAACAATTTTGATTATATAGTTTTAAGTCCTGGAATTGATATAAATAAGTGTAGATTGTCCGAATATTTAAAAAAAAATATCAATAAAGTAATTACAGAACTTGATATATTTTATTTGAGTTATCCAAATATAAAAAAAATAACAATTACTGGAACTAATGGAAAATCTACAACGTCAAAATTGTTATACGATGTTTTAAAAGATCACGGAAAAGATGTTAGATTAACAGGAAATATTGGAAAACCCACACTATTTGAAAAAAATTTAAAAAATAATACACTTTTTATTATAGAAGCATCATCTTACCAATTAGAATATAGCAAGTTTTTTAAATCAGAATACTCAATAATATTAAACTTATCATCTGATCACCTTGAAAGACATGGAAATTTTAACAACTATATTAAAGCAAAATTTAAATTAATTCAAAACCAATCAATAAATAATTATGCTTTTATTGAAAAAAAAAATTATTTAATAAATAATTTAATTAAAAGAAAAAAAATAAATTCTAAAATTTACAGAGTCAATTATGAAAAATATCAAAAATATTCTAAAATGATAACCAATGATTATTTTAGAAACCCACCAAACCTAAAGAATCTTTCATTTATATTTGCTATTTCAAAAAATTTGAAACTTAGTTTAAAAAAAATAATTGATGTAACTAATAAATTTAAACCATTGGATTTTAGAAAACAAATTATCCATCGATCAAAAAATTTAATCATAATTAATGATTCAAAATCAACCAGCCTATCCTCAACACAACCTTTGTTAGAGTCTTTTAACAATATTTATTGGATATTAGGAGGAATAGCAAAAAAAGGAGATAAATTAAAATTAAAAAAAAAAAATTTTGAAAAAATCAAAGCATTTATTTATGGAAAAGATAAATTATTTTTTTCAAAAATACTATCTAATAAAATTAATTATAAAATATCAAAAAACTTAAGTCATTCATTATTGCAAGTTTTTAAAGAATTTAAAAATAAGGAAAAAAAAAAAAAATACTTTTATTTAGTCCTTCCGCCGCTTCTTTTGATCAATTTAAAAATTTTGAAGAGAGAGGGAAATATTTTAACAAAATGATTAATCAATATTTAAAAAGATAAATCTTATTTAATGAAAAATTACTTTGATAACTATTATGACTGGTGGAAAAACGTTGATAAATATATTTTTTCTTTGACATTAATTTTGTTTTTTTTAGGATTATTTTTTTCTCTAGTTTCAACTTCATTAATAGCTTCAGACAAACTTGATACAAACTCATACTACTTTTTTATAAAACATTTTACGTTTATAATTTTAGGAATAAGCATTCTAATTTTCTTTTCATTCTTGAAAGAAGACCTTTTATATAAATTATCATTTATCTTTTTTTTTATTTCATTTATTACTTTAGTCTTAGTGCCATTAATTGGGGTAGAAGTAAAAGGATCAAAAAGATGGATTGATTTAGGCTTTCTTCCAAGGTTTCAGCCTATTGAAATTATCAAGCCTTTTTTTATCGTAATCTTATCAACTTTATTATGTATAAAAAAAAACAATTTATATTTCAAATATTTCCTAAGTAGCCTAATACTGTTGCCAATCATATTATTATTGATTTCCCAACCAGACTTGGGACAAACATTGCTTATAGCAATGGTTTGGTTAACTCTTATTTTTGTTTCAGGCATTAATATTTATTTATTTTTTATTTTTTTTATAATTGTTTCATTAACCGCTTCTTATTTAATATTTTTTGTTTCAAAATTTGAATACATAAAGTTTAGACTTTTATCATTTATAAATTCATCTGAAAGTGGCAATTATCAAGCAGAAAAAGCAAGTGATGCAATTATTAGTGGTGGATTTTTTGGAAAAGGAATAGGAGAAGGCACTCTGAATTCAAAGATACCAGAAGCTCATACTGATTATATAGTTTCTGTTGTTTCAGAAGAGTTTGGTGCAATTATTGTTTTAATCATAATATTAATGTATCTGATATTTGCATATAAAATTATTCAAAAAATAAATTTGATAAATTTAGAAAAAATTAAATTAATATTAATTGGCAGTGTTTCATTAATTTTACTGCAAACATTTGTTCATATAGGAGTTAATATTAGATTACTACCGACAACTGGTATGACATTGCCATATTTAAGTTATGGCGGTTCATCAATTATAAGTACCGCAATAATTTCTGGAATTATTTTAAACTTAACAAAAAGAAAAATACATTAAAAATGAAGAAAGTTTTAATTGTAACTGGTGGCTCTGGAGGACACGTAATACCAGCTCTATCAATTTATGATCATCTGAAAAATGATTTTAATACTTCAATAGTTTCAGACGTTAGAGGGACTAATTTTATTAATAATAAATATAATTTTGATTTAATTAATGTACCTAATTTATTTTCTAAATTATATTTATTACCTATCAATCTAATTAAATTTGTAATTTGTATATTAAAATCTTTTTTTTATTTAAAAAAAAATAATACAAATATTTTAATTAGTACTGGCGGATATATGTCATTACCATTATGTCTTGCAGCTAAAATTTTAAAAATAAAAATTATTTTATTTGAACCAAATAGCTTAATAGGTAGAACAAATAGAATAATGTTAAAAATTTCTCATAAAATAATATGCTATGACAATGAATTAAAATTGTTTCCAACAAAATATAATAATAAAATTTACTTAATTGATCGAATTTTGAGAAAAGAAATTTATTTATGCAAAAAAAATAACAAAAAAGATTTTGATGATATAAAAAAAATATTAATAATAGGAGGAAGTCAAGGAGCAAGATTTTTTGATCAAAATATTACAAAATTAATTTTAAATATTTCTAAAAAAATAAAATTACAAATTTACCAACAATATTATGATAATAAGGAAAAATTAATTGCAGAAGATAAATATAATAATGCTGGAATAAAAAATAAACTATTTAGATTTGATGAAAAATTATCGCAAAATATTTATGATTTTGATCTTGCTATAACCAGATCAGGTGCCTCATCTATTTCTGAGCTTTCATATTTAAATATTCCATTTATTGCCATTCCTTTCCCCTTTGCTAAAGATGATCACCAATTTTATAATGCCAAATATTATGAAAAAAAAGGTTGCTGTTGGTTAATTCATCAAAAAAACTTTGATATAGTTAGAATGGAAAACTTAATTATAAGTATTTTTAGTAATAAAGAAGATTATTTTAATAAAAAAGAAAATTTGAAAAAAATTTCTAACCAAAATACATGGAATAATATAAACAAAAAATTAATAGATTTAATTAATGAAAATTAATTTAGGTAAAACAGAACTTATCCATTTTGTTGGCATAGGCGGGATAGGAATGAGTGGTCTAGCGTTAATTATGAATGAGTTAGGCTTTAAAATTCAAGGAAGCGATATTTCTAATAATAAAAATATAGAACGTTTGAAAAAAAAAAAAATTTCAATTTTTTTAAACCATAATAAAAAAAATATTAAAACGAGCAGTGTTTTAGTAATTTCTTCTGCTATTAAAAAAAATAATCCAGAATTAAAACAAGCAAAAAAATTGAATTTACCAATTTATTCAAGAGGGGAAATGTTGGGTCATCTAGTTTCTCTAATGAGAAATATTACTGTTACAGGATCACATGGAAAAACCACAACAACATCCTTAATTTCAAGTATATTTAGTCAAGCAAAGTTGGATCCAACGATTATCAATGGTGGTATTCTAAATTCTTTTGGAAATTCCGCTAAGCTTGGTAAAAGTAATTGGTGTTTAATCGAGTCAGATGAGTCAGATGGAAGTTTTCTTAAAATTCCATTTACATATTCAATAGTTACAAATATAGACTCAGAGCATTTAGATTATTACAAATCTATAAATAACCTAAAAAAAAATTTTTCTGATTTTATTGAAAAAACTCCTTCTTTAGGAAAAACATTTGTATGCATCGACGATAAGCATAGTAAGGATATTTTAAAAAAAATAAAAAAAAAAAATTATTATACCTTCGGAATAAATAAAAAAGCAAATTTTCAAATAAATAATATTTCACAAAATAAAAATTTTTCTAAGTTTGATTTAAAAATAAGAATTCCAGGTACAGAAACCAGAATAAGCAATATAAAGATTCCTTTGATTGGTTTTCATAATATAAAAAATGCCACTTCTGCTTTCGCGGTTTCTTTTTCTATTGGAATAAATTCTAATACTATTAAAAATGGATTACTAAAATTCAAAGGTGTTCAAAGAAGGTTTAATTTTTTATTTGAAAAAAATAAGGCAATCTTTGTAGACGATTATGCTCATCATCCCACAGAAATTACATCAGTGTTAGATGGTGTTAAAAAGGTTTATAATAAAAAGGAAATAATCTGTATTTTTCAACCACATAGAATTTCAAGAGTTAAAAATTTAAAAATTGAATTTTCAAAAAGTTTTAAAAAATCTGATACTGTTATTTTGTGTCCGATTTATAAAGCAAGTGAAAATATTAATTTAGGGTTTTCGTACAATTCTTTCGCTCGGCTAATAATAAAAAACTCAAAAGTAAAATTAATTATTGTAAAAAACGAAGCAGAATTGCAAAACTTTTTAAAAAAAACTGCTTATGGAAATAAAATATATATAGGTATGGGGGCTGGGTCCATTTCAAATTGGATGAGAAACCTAAAAAGTTATATTTAATGAAAATTGATGATATACAGAAATTAAGTTCAAATATTGATGGAGAAATTTTTTTTCAATATAATTTAAAAAAACTTAATTGGTTTAATATTGGTGGAAGAACAGAAATTTTTTTTAAACCAAATACTCTTAAAAGCTTGGTAAAATTTTTAAATATTTACTCAAAAAGAGGAAAGATTTTCATTTTGGGAGCTGGCTCGAACGTTTTGATTAATGATAACACTTATCCAGGAGTAATAATAAAATTGGGAAAAAATTTTTCAAATATTTCAATTTTAAATGAAAATTTAATAGTAGCAGGATGTGCTTCACCCCAAAAAAAATTATCTGAATATGCTAAAGAAAATAACCTTGGAGAAATGGAATTTTTGTCTTGTATTCCTGGATCAGTTGGAGGTGGTATTAGAATGAATTCAGGATGTTTTGAAAGTGAGTTTAAAGATATTTTAGTATCTGTTCAATATATTGATTTTGATGGAAAAGTTAAAACAATAAACTCAAAAAATATTAATTTTAAATATAGAGGTTCAGATTTACCAACAGATGTAATTTTTTTAAGCGCAACATTTAAAGGTATAAAAAAAAACAAAAAAGAAATACAAAAAAAAATAGATTATTTAAAAAAAAAAAAAGAAGAAGCTCAGCCGACTAGAATTAAAACAGGCGGAAGTACATTTAAAAATCCTAAAGAAAAGACAAAAAAAAAAGCATGGCAATTGATTAAAGAATCAATAACTAATGATATAAAATTTGGAGATGCAAAAATTTCAGAAAAACACAATAATTTTTTTATAAATTCTAATAATTCTTCTTTTAAAGATATGAAAGCTTTAATTGATTTTGTTCAAAATCAAGTTAGAGAAAAAACAGGAATAGATATTAATCTTGAAATAGTGATAGTTGAATGAAAAAAAAAATTCTTTTAATTGCTGGTGGATATTCTAATGAAAGAGAAATAAGTTTACAGACTGCAAAGAGTGTTTATTTGGAATTAAAAAAAAATAAAAAATATAATATTAAAATTAGCGAACCAGATGGAAATTTTGTAAAAAAATTAAGATTATTTAAACCTGATGTAGTATTAAATTTACTTCATGGAAGATATGGTGAGGATGGATATGTTCAAGCAATCCTGGAGTCAGAAAAAGTAAAGTATACACATTCAGGAGTAATGTCATCTTCAATCGCAATAGACAAGGAGTTATCTAAAAAAATATTTAATAAAAATAAAATATTAACCCCGAAATACATTAAATTTGAATTTAAAAAAAATATTATTATTAAAGATATAAAAAAATATGTGAAAAAAAAGCTAGGTTTTCCTGTTGTTATAAAACCAATTAATGAAGGTTCTAGCGTTAATGTTTATATAAGCAATAAATCAAATTTTATTAACAATTTATATAAGCTGGAAAACTACGGAGAGGTTTTGATTGAAAAATTCATTCCAGGGCGCGAGATTCAAGTTGCAATATTAAATAAAAAAAAATTAGGTGCTATTGAACTTAAGCCTAAGAGACAGTTTTATGACTATGAAGCAAAATACAATCCTAAAGCAAAAACAGAGCATATTATTCCAATTAAAGTTTCCAAAAAAAATTATAACACTGTTACATCAATAGCTCTTAAAGCTCATAATCTTCTAAAATGCAGGGGGGTAACAAGATCAGATTTTAGGTTTTACAAAGGCAAATTTTATTTGTTAGAAATTAATACTCAACCTGGAATGACTTCGCTTTCACTAGTTCCTGAGATAGCACATTTTAGAGGTATTAATTTCATACAGCTAATTGAGAAAATAATTAAAGATGCCTCACACAAAAAGTAGAAAAAAAATTTATTTTTATTTATTTATATTATTATTATTAAGCTCAACATTTAATTTCAATATTATTTCAAAATTTAATAAACTAAATTTAATTAATCATATAAAAATTACAGGTTTAAGTGAGATAGAAAAAAGCGAGTTAGAGAACAAATTATCAATATTTATAAAAAAAAATATTTTTTTAATAAGTAAAGAAGAAGTAGATATAATAATAAAAGAAAATAATTATATAGATACTTATAAAATTAAAAAAATTTTTCCTTCTAAGTTATTAGTTAGTATTAAAAAAACTAAATTTATTGGAAGAACTATATTAGATGGTAAAAAATATTATATTGGTCAAAATGGAAAATTAACTCAATTATCTTTATTTAAACAAGAATTTAATTTACCCCAAGTATTTGGAAGCTTTAAAGCTAAAGATTTTATAAAATTACAAGAGATATTATATTTAAATGGTTTTAATTTAAATGACATTGATAAATATTATTATTTTAAAAGTGATAGATGGGATATTAAAAATAAAGATAGCGTTACATTAAAACTCCCTTCTAAAAATATAGAAAAATCATTAAAAAATTATAAATCTTTATTGAAATCAAATAAAATTATACAAGGTCAATTAATAGACTTAAGAATGGAAAATAAAATTATTTTTACTGATGCAAAAAAATAATTACTCAACAATTATTGATTTTGGATCAAGCGAATTAAGATTGGGAGTTTTTGATAATCAATTTTCTCAATTATTTTTTCAATCAAAATCTATTTCTCAAAAAAATAATTATGACGAGTATTCAAAATCAGTAAATTTTTTAATTAGAGAAGCGGAGAATAAGGTTTCAAATCATCTTGAAAATATAACAGTTTTATATGATACGTCTGATATTTATACAATTGATTTATCAATTAAAAAAAAATTAGATCAAAAAATAAATATAGATGATGCTTGTTCATCTATAATTTTAGAAGGTTATCAATTAATCAAAAGTTTTTACTCTAACAAAAAAATTATTCATTTCGTAATAAAGAAATATATTATTAACGGTAAAGAATTTTTAAAAGTACCTGAAGAAATTTTTGAACTCAATTCAATAATATTAGAGATCAAATTTATATGTTTGCCATATAATCAATACAATAATATTTTCGAAATATTTAAAAAAAATAATTTAAAAATCTTGAATTTTTTTTCGTCATGTTTGGTAAAAACATTTCAATATATCGAATATTTTAAACAAAATAAATATGTCGCATTTCTTGATATTGGCCTAAATAGAACAACAATAATTTTATTTGTAAATCAAAAATTAGAATATATGCATAGTATACCAATTGGTGGAAATAGCATTTCTAAGGATATATCTCAAATATTAAAGTTAACTTTAGAAGAATCAGAGGAAATAAAAAAAGCATTTAATAAGTCTGAAATAGATTTTTCTTATAATGAGTCAGTTTTAAAAGAAAATAGTATCAACTTAAAAAAAATTATTGAAAAAAATATTTCAATAGATTTGTTAAAAAAAGTTGTTTTAGCAAGATTAGAAGAAATTATTAAATTATCATTTAAAAATGTTAGTACTTCCAACAATACTCATAAAGAACAAAATTTAAATTTAGTTTTAATTGGAAAAGGATCAAAGATATTAAATAGAAATTCATTTCAAATAGAAGACCGATACAATTTTAAAGAAATAAACTTTTATGAGGAAAACGATACTGAAATTTGTAAGGCTGGTTTTGCATTTGAGAGAAAATTTCAAAACTCCAATTCAGGTGGACTTAAAAAAAATCAAAAGAAATTAGGCTTTTTTCATAGATTCTTCAACATTTTTGGAAATGGATAATTGTATTTTGTTGTAACATTAGTTGTATATCCAAATTTTAAGCATTTTAATATAAATAGTTAATGTCAATACTAACTCAAAAAACTATTTCAAAAAAAATATCTTTAGAAGGCATTGGCATTCATACAGGTTTAATGGCACAATTAAATATTTTGCCAGCCCAACCAAATACTGGAATTATTTTTAAAAGAGTTGATTTAAAAAAAAACAATATAATTATTCCAACATATAACAATGTTGTGGATGCAACACTATGCACGACAGTTTCAAATGACAATGGAGTAAAAGTTTCTACAATTGAACATTTAATGGGAGCTTTTTATGGATTAGGTATTGACAATGCAATAGTAGAGATAAATTCTCAAGAAGTTCCAATTTTGGATGGTTCTGCAAAACGATTTGTTGAACTAATAATAGAATCAGGAATTCAAACTAGCGAAGTACCTATAAAAATAATTAAGGTAGAGCAAAAAATTAAAATTTCGGAAGGTGAAAAAACTATTTCAATAAATAAATCAAATGTAAGTTTAGATATAGATTTTGAAATCAAGTATGAAAATCAATTTATAAAATCTCAAAGAAACAAAGTTAGTGTGTTTGAAGATGATTTAAACGATGTATATAATTCTAGAACTTTTTGTTTATTTGAAGATATTGAAAAATTAAAAAATATGGGACTTGGAAAGGGTGGAAGTTTAGAAAATGCCCTAGTTGTAAAGAATAATTCTTTAATGAACAAAGAAGGTTTGAGAAATAAAAAAGAGTTTGTTAATCACAAAATTTTAGATTGTATGGGAGATTTGTATTTATCTGGCTATAGAATCATTGGTTATTTGTCGTGCTCCCAAGGAGGACACAACCTAACAAATAAGTTACTAAGAAAATTGTTTAGCAATCAAAACAACTATTCATTATTCGAAATTAAAGGAAAAAATTTACCTCATTCCTTTGCAAACAAAAACCAATTGAAATCTATTGCATAACTATTAGAATTTTAAATAAATTCTGATAAAATTTATAAATGAAATTTCATTTAGTATATTTAATTATAGTTGCGATTTTTTTATTCACCTCCTGTTCAAAAGAAAAGGAAAAAGTATCTATTATAGAAGATGAAAGTTTAGAAATGCAAATGATCAAAGCATATAACGATGGTCTTAAAGAATTAGATAAAGGAGATGTTATTTATGCTGCAAAAAAATTTAATGAAGCTGAATTAATATATCCACAATCAATTTGGGCACCAAGAGCTGCATTGATGGCAGCATATTCATATTTTTCTCAATTTTATTATGGTGATGCTGTTCTTGAGTTGGAAAAGTTTTTAGATAAATATAAAAATCACCCTCGTAGAGATTATGCTTATTATTTATTGGCGCTTAGCCATTATGATCAAATTGTAGATGAAACTAAAGATTTAAATGAAATTCTAAAAGCAAAAAAATATTTTGAAATTATTATACAAAAATATCCTAATACTGAATTCGCAATAGACTCTGAATACAAGTTAGAGTTAATTCAAGAACTTTTAGCATCCAAAGAAATGTATTTAGCAAGATATTATGTTGAAAGAGAAAAATGGATACCGGCAATAAACAGATTTAAAAAGGTTATAAAAGATTATGATGAAACAATTTATGTTGAAGAAGCTCTTCATAGACTGGTAGAATTGAATTATAAAATAGGTTTGGTTGATGAATCTAAAAAATATGCGGTTCTATTGGGTTACAACTACAAATCTAGCAAATGGTATGAAGAAACCTATAAAATTTTGAATAAAGATTACGTAAAAATTTCAAAAAGTAAAAATAAGGTTAAAGAAGAATCCATAATAAAGAAATTCAAAGATCTACTTAAATAAATAGGTTTCATGAATAAGAATATAAAAAAAAACTATATAAGTAAAATAAATGAATTTAAAAAACATAATAAATTATACTATGAAGATAGTTCACCAAAAATTTCTGATAATGAATTTGACATATTAAAAAAAGAAATAATAGATTTAGAAAAAAAATATAGTTTTTTAAAAAGTAATTTCTCACCATCAAAAACAGTTGGTTTTAAGCCATCAAAAAACTTTCTTAAATTTAAACATAAACAACAAATGCTATCATTGTCAAATGCCTTCAAAGAAAATGATTTAATTAATTTTGAAAAAAAAATATTAAATTTTTTAAATGAAAAAATTAATTTGGAATATAGTGTTGAACCTAAAATTGACGGAATATCAGCTTCTTTAACTTATAAAAATGGTGTTCTTAATTATGGAGCATCAAGAGGAGATGGGAAAGTGGGAGAAATAATTACAGACAATTTAAAAACTGTTAAAGATATACCTCATATTATTAAAAATAGTAGTTTTCCAAAAAATATAGAAATAAGAGGAGAGGTTTTTATAAATAAAAATGATTTTGAAAAAATCAAAGATAATTTTGCAAATCCTAGAAATGCTGCCTCTGGATCTTTGAGACAAAAAAATTCTGAAGAAACAAAGAAAATTCCACTTAATTTTATAGCTTATACTTTTGGATACTTTGAAGAAAATAAATTTAAATTACAATCCGATTTTTTAAAATACTTAAAAATTTGGGGATTTAAGACTAGTGAACATAATAAAATTGTTAAAGATATAAGTGGATTAATGAATATTCACAAAAAATTTGAAAAAGAGAGGTTTCAATTAGAATATGATGTAGACGGTCTAGTATATAAAGTTAACAATTTACAATTACAAAGAAGACTAGGCTTTACATCTAATGCTCCTAGATGGGCGATTGCACATAAATTTTCTGCTGACTATTCTTATTCAGAAATTTTAAATATAGAAATACAAGTAGGTAGAACTGGAGCATTAACACCTGTAGCAAAAGTAAAACCTATAAATATTGGCGGGGGAGTAGTTTCTAATGCTACACTTCATAACGAGGACGAAATATTAAGAAAAGATATAAGAATTGGGGACACCGTTAAGATCGAAAGAGCAGGAGATGTAATCCCTCATGTAATAGAAGTTGATTTTAAAAAAAGAAAAAATACATCAAAAAAATTTATTTTTCCTAATAAGTGTCCTTCTTGTGGTTCAAAAACAGAAAAAGAATTTAACAAAATTACAAAAAAATATGATGCCGTAAGAAGATGTAGCAGCGAAGGCTTTAAATGTGAAAAAATTGCAATTGAAAAAATCAAACATTTTATTTCGAAAGAAGCTTTGAATATTGATGGTTTAGGAAAAAAAGTTGTTGAAAA
>MDTA01204856.1_pt1 | contig 12069 bp, 13 predicted proteins | sample 811151 | NCBI WGS metagenome assembly MDTA01 (sample SAMN05326648, study PRJNA326480) | marine metagenome | isolation source: seawater | place: Indian Ocean: South | collected 2010
CCTCTTCTGCTTGTTTTTTTAAATTATCTAATTGTTTTTGCTGTTGTTTTTTAAGCTCATCAGCTCTTTTAAGATTATTTTCTGCTGCATTAAGCCTTGTCTCAGCCTCATGTCTTCTCGAGTGAATGCCAGAAATCCCTGCAGCTTCTTCAAGTATAGCCTTTCTTTCAATTGGTTTGTCTGTAACGAGATGACCAATTTTTCCTTGACTTATTAATGATGGAGAGTGAGCACCAGTAGATAAATCAGCAAAAAGAGTTTGAACATCCCTCGCTCTAACTTCTTTATCATTAATAAAATATTTAGAGCCTTTTTCCCTCTCAATTTTTCTCCTTACTGATATTTCGTCAAAATCTTTAAATTGAGAAAAATTTTCCTTTGAACTATTGTCTAACATAAGCGTAACTTCAGAAATATTTTTTGAAGGCTTGTTAGAAGTTCCTGAAAAAATTACATCTTCCATTCCTGAGCCTCTCATACTTTTTGCCGAACTTTCACCCATACACCATCTTAAAGCTTCAACAATATTTGATTTACCACAACCGTTAGGGCCTACTACTCCTGTCAATCCTTCCTCAATATAAAAAGTTGTTTTTTCAGAAAAAGATTTAAAACCGTTAATTTCTAATTTTTTAAATTTCATTTACAAAAATTTTTCTATAGCCTTTTTAAATATTTTATATTCGTGTTTTCCCTCATATTTCTTTTCATTTATATAAATTGTTGGAGTTGATTTGATCTTATATTTTTTTTGAGCTTCAATTCTTTCATTTAATATTTTTTGTTGAGAAGTTTCATTACTCAAACAATTTTCCATCTTATTATCAGTCAATCCAAAATCCAGCCCGATTTTTTTAATAGATTTGTTTATAATATTTATATCAGATCCTACAGCCCATTCTTTTTGTTTACTATAAATATTACCTAGCAATTGAAAACTTTTTTTAATATCCTCATGACATCTTACTATCAGCTCTGCATTAAATGCTGCTAAATCTAAAGGAAAGCCATAATGTTCAAATCTAACAATGTTCTTATCTATAAAATCTTTTTTTAGGTTATCAAATATGCTTTTATGAAAATTAGCACAATGAGGACATGTAAGGGATGAAAAAACTTTTACCGTAACCTTGGCTTTTGTATTTCCTATTTTCAAATTATCCGCTTCAGAATAAGCCGAAGAAAATATTATGAAGATAAAAATTAAAATCTTAAAAAAAATTTTAGTTATTTCTCTCATTGAATGCTTTCAAAAAATTGTTTAAAGAACTTTTTAGTTGGTCATTATCTACTAGCTCCATTTTTTCTTTAATTTTTGACATATTTTTAATTTTTGGAAATATTTTTTGTTTATCTTTAATTTTTTGTTGTACGATTTTTAGCGATATTTTTCCTATACAATTATACCCAAAAAAACTGTTAATTTTGTCGATAATTTCATTTTTTTTATATTCTATTTCTATTTCATTTCCATGGAGAACGTTTAATACCAAAGTACCGTTTCTCATCTCTTTTCCCATTTTTACTGTGATAGGAAAACAGCAGTCAGAGATTTTTTTGTTAACTATCTTTGTCCAGTTATCAACAATATTGGAGTAATTATAACCGCCTTTTTTCAAATATTTTTTTAAAGATTTTGGAACTGAATTTGCAAACGGTCTCAAGCCTTGTACGAAATTCTTAAATTTATTATTATCTTTCATATGCATATAGATTTTAATTTATCAAATAAAATTCTTGGATGGTATGATAATAATAAACGCATTTTACCATGGCGTGTTAACAAAAAATCATCAAAAAAGCTTTATTATAGAGTTTTAAGTGAATTCATGTTGCAACAAACTCAAGTTAAAACGGTCATTCCATACTTTATAAAATTTACAAAAGAATTTAAAAATCTCCGTTCGCTCTCTAAAAGTAGTGAAAAAAAAATTATCAAACTGTGGGAAGGACTTGGTTATTATAGAAGAGCAAGAAATCTTTTAAAAACATCTAAAATAATAGTAAACAAATATGATTGCCGTCTTCCTAAAACAATTGAAGAAATAAAAGAATTACCTGGAGTTGGAAACTATACAGCAAATGCTTTATTGGGTTTTATTTACAACAAACCAACCATTGCTATAGACGGAAATATTAGAAGAGTATTTTCGAGATTATTAAACATTGAAGAAAAAAAGATTAATTTCAATCAACTAATAGAAGTAAACAGAAAAAATATTTTCAATACCTCAAGAAACTCTGATTTAATTGAGGCATTAATGGAATTTGGAGCTCTAATTTGTAAACCTAAAAACCCAAAATGCGAAGTTTGTAATTTGAATAAACATTGTAAATATTTAAACTCTTATAACAAATTTAAACTAAACAAAAACAAAATGATTGCACAAAAAAATTATAATATTTTTTGTTACTTAAATAAAAAAAAGCAAATTGCTTTAACAAAAAAAAATAAACTTGGTTTTTTAAATAATTTTTACTTACCTGAAATTAAAGAGTCTAGCTCTAAATCGAATATTTCAAGTTGGAAATTTTTAAAGACTTATAAAAATTCAATTTCAAATAAAAAACTAAATATAAATTTGTATTACAAATTTTCAAATAAAATTCCTGAAAAATTCAAGTGGCATTATATTGAAAACAAAAGTGAATTCATGCCTTCTTTTACTAAAAAAATTTTTAATCAGGTTTCTATTTTATTTTAATGAAAAAAAAAATTGCAATAATAGGTGCAGGAATTGCAGGTCTTACTTTTGCAAATTTTTTAAAACAAGATCCAAATATTGAGTTTACACTCTATGAAAGAGAAGACAGTTTGCCTCTAGATCAAGGCTATGGAATTCAATTAGCTAATAACAGTGTTTCAATTTTAAATAAAATTAATTTTAAAAAGATAAATCATAAAGAAATTTTTCATCCAAACAATCTTGATTTTTATACAATTAAAAATGAAAAAATATCTGAATTAAAGGTAAGTAAATTTAATACAGAACATGCTAAATATACAACTCTAAAAAGATCAACTCTTATAGAATTTTTAAAAGAAGAAATTTATAATCAACATTTAAGATTTGGAAAAAAAATTAAAGAAGTAAGTGAGCTTAAAGGCAAAATTTTAATAAAGTTTGATGATAACACAAATGATTTAGTTGACTATGTTATAGGTGCAGATGGAATTTTTTCAAATACTAGATCGTTTTTTGAAAAAAAATGGAAAAAACCAAAATTTAAAAAAGCTATTGCAATTAGAACAATTATAAATTCAAAACAAAATTTGAATATTGACGATAAAAATATAAGTTTGTTTTTAGGCTCAAAAACACATTTAGTTTTTTATCCAATCAATCAAAAAAAGGAGTTAAATCTAGTTTGTATAGTTCGCAACAAGGTTTATGACCCAGAAAATATAAAAAATTTAATTAAAAAATTTGTAACAATTCAAAACCCAAATTTAGAAGAGTTTTTTAATGATAAAATTAAATCTTATCCATTGTATTCATCTTCAAAAATACATCCTTCTTCTAACAAAAAAGTTTTTTATATTGGTGATGCATTTAATGGTTTTTTACCTTCATTAGCCCAAGGAGCTGGCCAGTCAATTGAGAGCGCATATGAATTATATCATTTAATAAAAGAAAATAATCCCGAAATTACAAGTATTTATTTTAAAAATAGATCCAGAAGAGTCAAAATCATAAAAAGACGATCTGATTTAAATTTTTTTATATTTCATTTTTCTAACTCAATTATTAAAAAAATAAGGAATTTTTTGATGAAATTTTTACTAAAAAGGAAATTTTTTATTAATAGATATATTGGGACTATCTATAAAGACTAAAATCTTTTCGTAGAAATAAACTTTTGTCTTAATTTGTCGATTAGTACGGCATTACCGTTTATGTCACAATGCCAGTATGTCCAACCGTTACAACTATCTGAACCCACAATTTTTGCAGCTACTTTATGTATGGAACCTTCTGATCCTTTGTGTTTAATACTTCCATCAACCATAATTTTTGCACTTATTGTTCTTTTGGGGTTAAATAAAATGGTTCCAGGTTTGAGTATGCCCAATTCAACTAAAGAACCAAATGGTATTCTTGGTTTTGATTTATTGTTTTCTAATATGTCCAAGCAATCATCTTCAATAATTTTTGTTTTGTTCAGTCTTTCTTGAGCTGCTTTAAAGTATTTTTTGTCTTTTTCTATACCAAAATATTTTCTGCCCAATTTTTTTGCTACTACAGCAGTTGTTCCCGTGCCCATGAATGGATCAAGAATCAAATCTCCTTTATTCGTTGTGGCTAAAATGACTCTATGCATAAGAGACTCTGGTTTTTGAGTAGAATGCACTTTTTTACCATTCTTCTTTAATCTTTCTTTTCCACTACAAATCGGCAAAGTCCAATCAGACCTCATTTGCAAATCATCATTTAAACACTTTAAAGATTGGTAATTGAAAGTATACTTTGATTTTTTATTTTTTGAAGCCCAAATCAAAGTTTCGTGAGCATTAGTAAATCTAGTTCCTCTAAAGTTAGGCATAGGATTATTTTTTCTCCAGATGACATCATTAAGTAACCAATAATCTAAGTTTTGCAAATGGTACCCAAGGCGAAAAATATTATGGTAAGAACCGATAACCCATATACTTCCGTTATCTTTTAAAATCCTTTTACTCTCAACTAGCCATGCTTTACTAAAATCATCATAATCCTTAAAACTGCTGAATTGATCCCATTTATCATTTACGCCATTAACTTTACTTGCATCTGGTCGAGTTAATTTTTCTCCAATTTGCATGTTGTATGGGGGGTCTGCAAAAATTAAATCAAAAGAATTATCAGGAATACTTTTAAGCTCTCTTAAAGAATTGCCATTAATAATTTTGTTAGAAAATTTAAGCATTAGATGATTCAACCTTAAATTGAATCATCGGTCAAATTATTTTAGTTAAAAAATGAATCTTATTGTGTTGTTGATTCTAATTTAGACAATATCTTGTGTATCGGTTTAAATCCTTTTCTATGATGTTGGGTTATGCCAAATTTTTTTAATCCATCAAAATGTGCTTTAGTTCCATAGCCAAAATTATTTTCCCAAGCATAATGACAAAATTTTTTTGATAATCTTATCATTAGTTTATCTCTGTACACTTTTGCCAAAATTGAAGCAGCACTAATGCACTTAATTTTTTGATCACCTTTTACTATATTTTTAAAATTTTTTATTCCCTTTGGGGCAAAATTTCCGTCAATCAATATTAATTTTGGTTTTACGGAGAGTTTTTTTATTGCCCTTTTCATAGATAGCAATGAAGCTTGAAGAATATTTAAATTCATGATTTCTTTTACGTTAGCGATACCTATTGCATAAATTGAGTTTAATTTTATATGTTCTGCAATTTTAATTCGATCATCAAAATTAATTAGCTTTGAGTCTTTTAGCAATCCTAAATTAACTTTTTTATTCAAAATTACAGCCGCAGATACTACTGGACCAGCCAAACATCCTCTTCCAACTTCGTCTACTCCTGCAGTTATAACTTCTTTTTTTTTCAATTATAAATTCAATTTTGATTTTAAGTCTCTAATCATTTTAAGGTCTACCCATGCTAACTTTTTTTGAGTAGGTTGCCTCATCAAATAGGCAGGGTGAAATGTAACAATTAACCAAGTTTTAAAATTTTCAAAATTTTTTTCCATCCATTTACCTCTTGCTTTTGAAATAACATCATTTTTTCCAATTAAAGAATTTAATGCTGTACTTCCTAGTAAAACTATTATTTTTGGTTTAATAATTTCGATATGTTTTTTCAGATAAGGAAGGTATCTTTCAATTTCTTCATCAGTTGGCTTTCTATTTTCAGGAGGCCTATAATTTACTACATTAGTTATATAAACATTATTGCGATTTAGATTTATTGATCCTAACATTTTATCTAATAAAATTCCTGCTCGACCCACAAAAGGAATTCCCTCTTTATCCTCATTGGCACCAGGACCTTCTCCTATGAGCATTATTTTCGCTTCAGGGTTGCCGTCAGCAAAAACGATATTTTTAGCGTTTTTTTTAAGCTCGCAATTTTTAATATTAGCAATCATTTTCTTAAGTTTATTTAAATTTTCGACTTTATTGATCGATATTTTGTTGAAGTTTTTATATCTATTTATTGGTTGATTATTATAAATTAAATTATAGTTGATCAGCTGGTAATACTTAATTAATTTAATTGATTTATTGTTTATTTTTTTGCGGTTAGACATTTATGAAATTTTTACAATTTAAAACTAACTTTATATTATCGCTCTTTATTGTCACTATTTTTTTTTCCACAACTCAAGCAAAAAATTTAGATAAATTTGACGAAGGAAAAAGTATCTCAAACTACTTTTCAGGTTTGTTACAATTGAATAATAATAATTATAATTCCTCTTACAAGCACTTTAAAAGACTCGAAGGGTTGGAAGATAAACATTCAAATTATTCAAAAAAATATATTTATTCTTTAGTAAATCTTGGAAAATTTAATGAAGCATATAAATATTCCAAAATACTAGAAAAAAAAAGCATCAATGGTTTTGAGAGTGATTTGATAATTGGAATTTATTACCTTAAAAACAAAAATTTTAAATTATCAGAAAAGTATTTTAAAAAATTAAGTAAAAGAAAAAATTCATTTATTATTAGTTCTTTTATTTCTAGTTCATTATCCAATTGGTCAAGTTTTCAACATTTAGATTTTAAACAAGCAGAGCAAAAAATAAATTTAATCGAAGATAAATTTTCAAATCTTAAAAGAATTCAAAATGCCTTTCTTCATTGTTTTTACTCGAGCGATAAAACTGATTTCCATTTTAAAAAACTTATTAATGATAAAAAAATGAATTTTTCAAGGTACAACTATTTTTATGCAAATTTTTTAATTAATTCTGGTCGTGTTAAGGATGCTGAAAAAATAATTAACTCCTCTCTAAAATTGTATCCAAGAAACGTATTATTAAAACAATTTAAAATTGATTTACAAAATAAAAAATTGTTAAAAAAAAAAGACTTTGATTGCAAACATACATCTGATGTGGTTGCAGAAATTCTCTATATATCTGCTAATGCTTTATCGTCTCAATCATTTTATTCAGTCTCAAGTTTTTATTTAAATCTTGCAAAATATTTAAACCCAAAATTTATATCATTTGAAACTTTGTTAGCTGAAAACTTTTTTAGAATTGAAAACTATAAAAAATCTGAACAGATTTATAACAAAATTAAAAAAGAAGGTTCAGCCTATTATTGGTATTCAACAAAACAGAAAGCAAAAATTCTTAAACAGTTGAAAAAATCTGACAAAGCAATAAAATTAATGATAGAAAATTTTGAAAGGTTAGATATCAAAGGTGTTTATGAAAAATTTGATTTTGCAGAATTTTTAAAAAACAACAACAAATATGAAGAGTCAATAAGACATTATTCTGAAGTTTTAAAATCTATTAATAATGATCATCCTATTTTTGCAGAAGTTACAGACGGAAGGGGTGTTGCTTACGAAAGATTAGGTAAGTGGGAAGAGGCAGAAAAGGATCTGATAAATTCTCTTCAGGCCGACCCCAATCAAGCTTATGTAATAAATTATTTAGCTTATTCTTGGATTGAAAAAGGTATTAATATAGAAAAATCTTTAAAGATGTTAAAAAAAGCGAACGACTTAAGGGAAAACGATCCTTATATAATCGACTCTTTAGGTTGGGCTTTATATAAATTAAAAAAATATGAAGAAGCAAAAAAATATTTACAATTGGCAGTACAACTCTTACCAGCTGACCCAGTTATTAATGATCACTTTGGCGATGTGTTATGGATGAATAATCAAAAATTACAAGCTAGATATTATTGGAATTATGTCTTGAAACTCGAAGAGACTGAAAAAAAATTAAAAGATAACGTTATTATTAAAATAGCATCTGGTATATAGCATGCTAGTAAACTCCTTCTCAAAAATCAATTTAACCTTAAATGTTACTAAAAAAATAAACGGATTTCACGATATTCAGTCCTTCTACTGTTTGATAGATTTGCATGATAAAATAAAAATATCAATAAATAAAAAAAATAAAGATATAATAAAGTTTAAAGGTAAGTTTTCTAGATTAATAAACAAAAAGAAAAATTCTATAAGTTCTATCTTAAAAATTTTGAGGAAAAAAAAATTAATCTCAAAATATTATTCTGTTGTTATTAATAAAAAAATACCTGTATTTGCTGGATTGGGAGGAGGTTCAAGTAATGCAGCCTGTATTACCAAACATTTAATAGGCAAAAAAAATCTTAACGAAAGAATGTTAAAAACACTTGCAAACGATATTGGGTCTGATTTTAGACTATTTTTTTACAATCAAGGTTTTGTTAAAAATCTAAAAACTATTAAAACCAATAAAAAGAATTATAAATTTTATTTTTTATTAGTTTTTCCAAAAATAAAATGCTCAACAAAAAATGTTTATTCAAAAGTGAATATTTTTTCAAAAAAACTTGAATATCAGCCCAAAAAAATTAACTCTAAAACAAAATTTTTAAAAACAATTAAAAACAGTAAAAACGATTTACAATCTATTGTAGAAAAAAGACACTCTATCATTAAAAAAATCTTAAGAGAAATAAAGCAAAATAAGGGATGTAATTTTTCTAGAATGACGGGATCTGGGTCAGTTTGTTACGGCTTGTTTTCAAGTAAAAAAACAGCAAAAGCTTCATTAAAGAAAGTTAAACAAAAATTTCCGAATTTATGGTTATCTGTTGCAAAAACTGTTTAATTTTTGTGATTTATGATATATCAAAATCAAAATACTGGGGCATAGCCAAGCGGTAAGGCAGCGGTTTTTGATACCGCCATCCTAGGTTCGAATCCTAGTGCCCCAGCCAACATATATGTTGAATTTGCATCTTATAAGAAAAGTAAAAAATATTTTATTCCCATTTTACAAAAATAAAGATTTAAGGTTGCTATTTAAAATTTTGCAAAAAGGCAATGAAGATAAAATAATAATGTTTGTGGGCGGATGCGTAAGAAAATATTTAACAAATGATGAGATCGACGACATTGATGTTGCCACTATATTGACTACTTCACAAATTAAAGAAAAATTAAGCAATTCCAAATTTAAAGTTTTTGACAGTGGAATTAAACATGGAACCGTGACATTAGTTTCTGACAAAACCAAGATAGAGATAACAACTTTAAGGAAAGATATTAAGACAGACGGCAGGCACGCAGAAGTAGAGCTCACAACAGACTGGGAAACTGATTCAGAGAGAAGAGATTTTACGATCAATGCTATTTATATGGATATAAATGGCAAAATTTTTGATCCACAAGGTGGTTTAAATGATTTAAAGAATAAAATTTTAAATTTTATTGGAGATCCACAAAAAAGAATATCTGAAGATTATTTAAGAATTATTCGATTTTTAAGGTTTGCTCTAGAATACAAAACGAATGAAGAACAGCAATCTTATGAAGCAATAAAATTAAATTTAAATGGAATAAAGAAAATTTCTAAAGAAAGAATCTTAAGCGAATTAATTAAGATACTAAAAACAAAAAAATTTATAAATATAAACAGCAATAATAAATTAAAAGAAATATTTTCATTAATTTTTCCAGAATTGAAATATACTGAAAGATTAATTAAATTGACCACATTAAATAATTTAGAAAGTTTTTCAAAAGAGCTTTTGTTAGCTGTATTATTAGTTGATGAAGGTAATAACCATGAATACTTCTCTCACAAATATAATGTGAGCAATGAACTTAAATACACTCTAAATCTATTGGCGTTGAATTTAAAAAATCTTAAAGAAAAAAGAAATTTTTTTACTAAAGATCTCAAAAAACAAATATATCTCCACGGTAAAGTGCATTTACTAATGTTAAATTTGCTTAATTTTTCTATTTCTAAAACAATTAAAGTCGATCATTTTCTGAATATTTCAAAGAATATAAAAAAAATGAAAAAACCAGATTTTCCATATGATGGAAATTTTTTAAAGAAAAAAGGATTACAAGAAGGAGTCATAATTGGCGATACTTTAAAAAAAATTGAGTTTGAATGGATTAAAAATGATTTTAATATTTCAGAGGAAAAAGTTTTAAAAATTATCAATGATCAAAAATATTAAATATATTCTACGTCTAAAATTTCAAAATTCCTTTCACCGGAAGGGGTGGTGACACTTACCATATCTCCTTTATTTTTTCCTATTAAGGCTTTTCCTATAGGGCTTTTAAAAAATATCAAATTTTTTTTTATGTCAGCTTCATCTTGACCTACAAGCTGGTAAGCAATTTTTTTTTCATCATTTAAATCTTGAACTTTTACAGTTGATCCAAATATAACTTTTCCATCATTTTCAATTTTAGTAACATCAATTACATTGGCTCTAGCTATTAAATCATTAATAGCGATTACACGACTTTCAATAAGTGCCTGTTGTTCTTTTGCGGCGTGATACTCTGCATTTTCTTTTAAATCTCCGTGTGATCTAGCTTCAGCTATAGCAGCAACGATTTTGGGTCTTTGAACATTTTTAAGATCTTCCAGTTCAGTCTTTAACTTTTTTAATCCACTAACTGTAATAGGCTCTTTGTCCATGATTATCTACTTCCATTTTGCTTTCGGAGGCAATGACATTAAAATGGATTCAATATTCCCCCCCGAATTTAAACCAAATTTTGTGCCTCTGTCGTATAAAAGATTAAACTCAACATATCTCCCTCTTTTAAGCAATTGTTTTTCTTTATCGATTTTATTCCATTTAAAATTTTTTTTTCTATTAATAACTTTTTTTGAAATATCTATAAACGCTAAACCTAATTCTCTAACAAATTTAAAGTTTTGATTCCAGTTTTTAGTTTCATAATCAAAGAAAATTCCACCGATTCCTCTAGGTTCGTTTCTATGTGGTAAAAAAAAATATTTATCACACCATTTTTTATATTTTTTATAATTTTTCTTATTTTGTTTGCACACGTCTTTAAGCATAGTGTGAACTAATTTTTTTTCATTTAAATCATTATGACTAGGTGTTACATCCATTCCACCACCAAACCACTCTTTTGAGGTTACTATAAACCTGGTATTAAAATGAATAGCAGGTATTTTTGGATTTTTCATATGTGCTACAACTGAAACTCCTGAAGCCCAATAAATTCCATCTTTGTTTGCTCCAAGTATTTTTGTTCTAAATTCTTCTTTAAATTTTCCAGAAACAGTTGATTTGTTAACTCCAACTTTTTCAAAAATCTTTCCATCAGTTAGAAGAAAAGATGTTCCACCTCCATCTTTAAATTTTTTTTTACTCCAATTTCTTTTAATAAATTTTTTTCGTCCTCCATCAATGTTTTCAAATTCTTTGCAAATTTGACTTTGCAAATAAGAAAACCAACTATCAGCCATTTTTTTTCTAGAGCTTGAATTAAACATTATTTGAAAAATTAATTTGTCTTAAAGCTTCGGAAATAGTTATTGCTACAGACATAGTGATATTAAGAGATCTAGCTTTTTTATTTATTGGAATTTTTAATTTATGTTTGATAGTTTTATGTATAAAGTTTGGTACACCTGCACTCTCTCTACCAAATAAAATAATATCATTTTTTCTAAAATTAAACTTATGGTAAGACTTTATAGCTTTGGTAGTCATTAATATTATTCTAGACTTTAAATTTTTTTTTACAAACATATCATAATCCTCATATCGAAAAATTTTGCTTAACCCAATATAGTCCATAACAACTCTTTTAAATCTCGGGTCATTTATATTAAATCCACATGGTTCAATTATATGAATCTTTAAATTAAAACATGAAGCTAATCTTACAATAGCTGCAGTATTTTGTGGTATGTCAGGTTTATAAAGTGCAATGTGCATTATTAAGGCTTAATTTACTATATTTATGTGTCATTCTGACCCTAGAAAACAGAATTATTTAGTCTTATTTAATAATTACATTATAAACACATACATAAATGAGCAAAGAAGAAAAAAACGTTAACAGAAGAGATTTTTTATTTA
>MDTA01128151.1_pt1 | contig 12068 bp, 7 predicted proteins | sample 811151 | NCBI WGS metagenome assembly MDTA01 (sample SAMN05326648, study PRJNA326480) | marine metagenome | isolation source: seawater | place: Indian Ocean: South | collected 2010
GCCATTGAGATTAATTGAGGTGTCTACGGTTAGACTGGCTTCTGTGGAGGTCATCCAGCTTTGATCAGTCTGCAGCCTTAGTATGCCATTTCCGTGGATAGTCAGATCTTTCACGCTCTCGGTCATATCGATCCCTCCCTGAAAGAGATCGAGCATGCCGTTGGGATCCCGAATTTCGAGCGATACGTCCTTCTCTAGGCTTTGCTCCAGTCGTATCTGGCGCAACTGCTTGACTTCCGGGGTGCTGAAGCCTGGTTGATTGTCCCCGGTAAAGAAGCCATTCCATACGGCAACGGTGTCCGGCGCATTCGGTTGATCTCCCGAGGTCCAGTTTGATTGTTCAAACCAGAAGGTATTGGTATTTCCCGTCCATTCGTTAGTGGGAACTGCTCCCGTGATGGTTATGGACTTGCGCAATTCTTTTGTTTTGCCCTTCATGTCAGAGACGAGTGCTCGCAAAGTAAACGTACCGGCCTTGTTTTTGGTAAGGGTAAGGCTTGTGGCACTCGTATTGTGGGCAATCCCCCCGCTACGCCACATACAGGCCACCTCATCGCCGTCCGGGTCGTTTCCGTTTACGGTTACTGTCATGGGTTCGCCTGCAGGCCATGTGTCCGGCGCGTCCCAGGTTGGCTGTGGTGCACGGTTCCCGGTAAATGTCCCACGGTTGATCCTCACGTCGACGTATTCATTTGGCGCCGTTCCGCCGCGTCCCAGATTGGTGATGTATACCTTGCCTGCATTATCGGCAAAGGTCTCACCCGGTTGAAGAGATTGGTCATCAGTGCCGCCTGTTCCTTGGTGCAGGTCCAAAAGGACGACACTTTTTCCGGGGGATCCACGATCCCAGTAGAAAACCAGTCCCTGACGCATCTGGTAGTTCTTCTGGTTTGGTGAACTGCTTTTATTAAGCAGTCTGGAGCGGTAACCAATCCAGAAATACTTGTTGATGGAAGTAGTGCGCTTGACTCGCAGGGCACGCTTATTGTTTGCCTTGGCAATGTCTTTCTGGTCGAAATTGTAGAGCCTTCTGGTGAAGCTTCCATTGGTTACGATGTCGTGGCGTGCTGTAATCCAGTTGCACCGCCACTTTTCGTAAGGATCCGGGTCAATGCCTCCGCTTTTCATGAACTGCCAGGGGTCATTTAACAGTTCTCCCTTCAGTCCGACTGGATTATTACCGCTTGGAACCCATCTTCTCTGGTGACCAAAATTGAAGTTGTGTCCCATTTCGTGGATGGTTGATCCACCGTTTCCTTTCGACCAGAAGCGCTTGCCACCGACAGTGGCATGGGACCCTACAGAGCCACCACCAAAATAATACCCGACAATGTTGTAACTTGCAGGATTACGCCCAGCTTTATTTGCTCTCAGGTCGGCCTGAGCGGCCATTTGTGAGGCATTGTAGCTGGCGCGCTTTCCTAGTTTGACCTCCACGGTGTGGTAGACAATGTTCATCCGGCCAAATGAGAACCGTTCAAAGTTGTTCTTGGCAGCCTTGAGTTTTTTCTCGATGTCTTCCAGACTGGGGGCGTTATGTGCATCGGAAAAATCAATGCGGATTCCGAGTAATCTGATGTTACCCGTAGTCTTGGCTCCGCTTGCCCATGCGGTTGACAGGACCAGTAAAAAGCCAACCAATGCCAGTCGGCAGGTAAACGCAAGGATGCGCAATGAAGTCATGTGCGGGGGCATAGGTTTATTGAATGCTCTCTTGAACGCTCAATTTTGGTTTCGCGGCTGAGGGTGTCAGCTAAGGTACTTGAATTGGTCGGAGATGAGCTGCTGGTCTTATTCTGTTATTTTGCCTCCTAGATGGCAATAACGCAATTTGAAACACTTTGATTGTCAATTGGCTTGAGAATTCCCCCGTGTTTATGGAGCCATTCCTATTTCATTGTGTCATCGAAGGGCGGTTCCAATCTACGGCTTGATATCCTGACGGTTTCTCCGGCTTATGAACGCTGATGGGCTTGTCCTTTTTTACGTCAAAAAGAGGCCAGTCATCGGTTCTGAATGGTGAGGCGGGTATCCCTTCCCGGTTATAGATGAGATTGCGTCTTGAGGGGTTCATAGCCCATGCATAGCGGGCGGCAATTGGTTCATTTATTTCTTTTGCGGAAAGGATGATTGTTTTTCCTTTGATTTCAGCCTTTGCCCAGTGCCATTCCCTGTTCCGCCCGGCGATTGCGAATGCATTGGGGGATCCATTGTCGGCTGCCATGAGCCCACTGCCAGTTGAATCAAATTTCAGAATAATCCGGCTTCCCTGTACCGAATGGCTGACAAAGCGTGGTCCTGTTGCAACAATGTTTTTTCCATAAACGTTTTTCAAAGCCAGATAAGCATGCCGTATGCCGATAGGCTTCTTGTTTTTTGGGTGGAGGGCAATGGCGTCGCCTGTATCAATGGTGACAGCCATGGCAGTACCTGGCACTTCAGTTGTAACCATGCGCATCATCTCACGGTTGACTACCCAAGGGGATTCCACGCTCTCAACAGGCTTTATTTGGGGAGGGTTCCAGCTAGGTAACTGGGTGAAATAAAAAGGGAAATCATCAGCTACGTGACCTTCTGAGTGATGGTGCCAGGAAGATCTGTAGAAGTTGATCAGTTGCGCCAGTTGCCTGCGATAGTTGAGAGCCTGTGGAACATCCTTGGAGTTTCTTTCCCCCTGATACCATATCGCACCCCTTATCCCATATGGACGGATCGGGTAAATCATCGCATTGAAGATATGCGCAGGATACTGATGGCCAAGAACTGCTGGTTTGGTGATGATTGGTGGCGATAGTTGCTTGAACGCATTTTTCATCGTTTTCCCGGCAGCGATTTTTGCTCTGTAATCGTTGAGTTCGTTTTCAAATTGTTCCAGCGCTTGCTCTTTATTGAAGCGACGTGAGAGTTTGATGTAATTTTCAATAGACGCTCTCGTGCGCGGATCATGCTTTTGAATTTCCGCAGGCATCCATCCTTCTATTGGTGTTCCGGCATATGCTTGGACAATGATGCCGACAGGTATTTTCAGCTCTTCATGGAGCTTTCTGGCGAAATAATACGAAACGGCGGAAGTATTGCCTGCGACCTCAGGGGTGCATGATTGCCACTTGGCCAGCAGGTCACGTGGTTCCCTGAGCGGTTTGTGCCAGTGTTCTCGAGAAGATTTAAAGATACGCAAGTTAGGCAATTCTGCACTCGTTACTTCTTGTTCAGCACCGAATGTGTTTTTGAGTGCCCAGCCCATGTTGGATTGCCCCATGCATAACCATACTTCTCCAATAGCGACGTTGTTTATTTGAATTGTGTTGGTTCCCTTTAACTCCAGACGATGCCCGGTCCCGGTTTCAGGGGTGGGTAGCATGACCTTCCAGTTACCCAACTCATCTGCCGTGGTTGTTACTCTGGCACCCCAGCTGGCTTTAACGGTGACTTTTTCTCCTGGTGAGGCAAAACCCCAGACAGCATTTTTGGTGCTTTGCTGCAGGATCATCTCATCACTAAATATCTTTGAAACTCTCAATTCTGCTATTGCTGGGAAGACAAAGATGAAATGGGAAAAGAGAAGAGGTAGGATCTTTTGTTTCATGGATTAGCGGAAGTTTTAGTTTTGCAGGTGCAGCAGTTCGGTTTTTTCGTCATGAAATATCCATGCAGAAGAAATATTCGGAATAGGGAAGGGCTCCGTCATCCATGTCGCGAATTTTCCCGGTTTGTTTAAAGCCATAGTTTAAAAAGAACCGGTGTGCTGCCGTAAATCGGGTGTCTGACCAGAATTCTACCCTGCGATATCCCGATTCACGGGCCCATGTGAGAGCCCAGTCCATCAGCCTTTTTCCATGTCCACTACCACGAAGGGATTTTTCGAGATACAAGCGCCGGAAAGTCAGGAGACCATTCTCGGTATCAATGGGCAGAGTGGCATGACAGCCGACAATATGGTGTGCTGCGTTTTCCATTACGATGAAATCCCCTCCCTTTTCGTTATAGCGCGCTTCAATTGCGAGCAAATCACTGTCAGCGCCGGCTGTGTGCATTACCTCGCCGTATTCCCGGTATACTTTATCAATCAGTGCAATCAGTGCAGGAGAATCGTCGTTTGTAGCGTGGCGAAGTTTCATCGTGCAAGTAAGTCGATTTTGAGGCGCGTGAAGAAAAATTTCTTTTGATGACCACCTTCCTGCTTGAGCCTATGGACAACACTCATGCTCTGGTAATCTTGTTTTGTTTCAACGATTTCGGTAAAGGATGGCCCGGAATCCCAAGTTTTCATGTCAGGCGAAACTTCAACAGTGGCAATAATATCGGTAATCGGAGAGAGTGTTTGCTGGTGCTTGAAAATTAGTTCCCCCTTTTGCCTCGTGTAATTGGTTAAAGTAACACTCTCATGAGTCAGTGGATTAAGTCCTGAAAAATATTCCATCAGGTTGCTATGATCGTCACGATCGGGATTTGCGTTTGGCCTTGATAAAGAGGGGATGGAGCTTGCATCGAAGTGTCTTTGTATCCATTGGGCATAGCTGGCAACGCGGGTATCGAGGGTTATATCCCATGGTTGGTTGACCCTCGCGATTACCTCATGAGGTTGTCGGCCATCCATACTTCCGCGGTTGATTGCCATGCCTCCCTTGCTTCCAGCAACATTATTTGTCCCGGTGTCTGCCCAGTATACTTTACCCGCAGGAATATCGAGTGTCATGCCGTGTGGGGTATCAAGACCGGTGTAGATATCCTCGATTGGCCCGCTCTTAAGTGGGCGGCGTTGTAATTTATGAGCATTGCGGTCACACCAGTAAATGTAGCCACCATGAGAATCTACCTTGACGCCACGTGTCTGAACAAGCCCACTCACAATGGTTTGGATATTTGTTCCATCGGGAAGGTCAGCTCGGAGAATGTTGCCACCCGAGAAGTCACCCCAGTAGATTTTCCGGTTCAAGGTGTCAAGATCCAGATAATAGGGCTGAATGGTTGAGATCAAGGTAAGGCGGTTGCTACCGTCATAATTCGCCCTTTCGATCCGGTTGTTATTACGATCGCACCAGTAGATGTGACCGGCAGCATGATCCAGAGCAAGGTCGGCAGGGAAACCTAGCCCGGAAGTGACGATGGCTTCTCTTTGAGAGCCATCAAGGCGTGCCCGGTATATAATATCTGCACCATTATCAGCATAGAATAGGTTATTGCTAGGTATATCGATGGCTATGCCACGAATGTTCGAGCCCGCTGAAGAAATCAGGGTTTGCAGCCCGGATCCGTCCAGATTGGCTATTCTGACAAGCCTGGCACCCCGATCGGTAAAAATCATTTTTCCGGCATTGGCACAATGGAGCTCAAAAGCTAGCAGAGCCATAATGTGCAATATGATGCGCGTATTCATGAACCTTTAATTATTCGGTTAGAACCTTACAGTTTATTGATGGCTATTTAAAGGTTGTATCCTTTCTGTTTGCTTGAGCATCATCAGTTATGCTGACATAATTGATTTTATGGAAGGGCGCATTTGGAGTGTTAGAAAGGCGCAATGGGACACTGATTGCGCAGGCTTGCTTGGGGTTCGTGGTGAGGTATTCATCGAAGAGCAGGGCGTGGATATTTTGGTAGAACGTGATGGTAAGGATGGTGAATGTCTGCATGTCATCGCAGAGGATATGGAAGGTATTCCTATTGGGGCAGGGCGCATTGCCGATAATGGTAAAGTTGGAAGAATTGCCGTGATTGGAGGGTGGCGTGGAAACGGAGTGGGTACGGCCATTATGCATGAATTACACCGTCAGGCTGAGCAGGAAGGTATTTGGCACACCTACTTGCATTCGCAGAGTTCGTCAGCGGGATTCTACATGAACTTGGGGTATCGAGTGGAGGGAGACGAATTTCTAGAGGCAGAAATACCTCACCTCAAGATGGTTCGTTCGGGGCATAGGAATGAACTGGCCCGGTAATGAGCCCGGCTGTTGTCATTTCTCGATGGGGATTACGCTAAATACTCCAGCAGGTCTTCTCGGACCGGCGTGATGCTCTTGTAGCTTGCGATGCTAGCGGGCATGGTCTTGATGGCTCGTAAAAGGCCGGAACAGGATTCCGGGTGTTGCTTAATGGTGGTAAGTTCAACATTGACGAGACGTATACCAAAAAGGATGGCACCTGACAGCGGTAGCCTGAGCAGGATCTGATTTTCAATGCGTATCCATGTTTGTTGGGGATCTAGCGGGTGGCTGAGTTGCCGGTTTTGTAGCCTAGGGTGCTGGTTGAGTGCAGGTGATCCGCTAATTCCCCAGTTAAACCGCTGCCAGGAATTTCCCGGTTTTATTCGGCTCAAGAATTTATCTATCTGGGAACCAAGATTATCATTAAGTGTTGGTACGGGCGAATGAATGGCACGAAGAGGCAGGCCAATTTTTTCTTCAGGGCGCCAGGAGGAGGGGAAGCATACTGCTCCGGATCTGAAAATAAATTGTCCCCCGGGTTCAGGCAGAAGGATCAGGAAGTCAGGTTCCCAGTGTAATGCAAGTTCTAGGCATCCACCTTTTTTAAGCCCTGCCCAGCTAACGCATTCCTCTACTGCCTTGGCTGCTTCCCGAGTCTCAAAAAGGTGGCATGACGGTGCTTCCTGTAAAGCCTTTTGACGCTGTTGAATTACGGAATCACGGGATGACGATCCGGAGAAGAAGTTCTGAGCATCACCGGGACGCACGCCAAAACTGAAATTGAAGTCACTGTCAGGGAACAACCCTGCCCAAAATGGTGGTTGGCTCGTGTTCATGACTGCCAGACTATGGCATAAGCGATGCTTGTCTTTGTTGCAATTTACTTCACATTGCAGGTTATGGATTTCTGGTCGGCAGTATTAATGCTCGTCATTATAATGGATCCGCTGGGCAACATTCCGCTTTTTCACTCAGTGCTTTCCGGGATTCCTGAGGAAAGTCGGCACCGGGTGATGGTGAGGGAGCTCTTTATCGCCCTCGGGATATTGACGACATTTCTTTTCCTCGGCAATCATATCCTCTCTATTCTTGGTCTTGAAAAGCCGGCCATCAGTATTGGGGGAGGAGTGGTGTTGTTTCTCATTGCCATTAATATGGTATTTCCCCAGCATGGTCTGCGAACGGATACCGAGAGGGAGGATCCGTTTATCGTTCCTTTGGCCATACCATTCATTGCAGGTCCCTCGGCGATTGCCGCGTTGATACTGATGGCAAGCCGTGAGCCGGGACGCATGGGTACGTGGATGGCTGCCCTTGCTGCTGCCTGGGCAGTTACCGCGGCTTTCTTACTGGCTTCCAACCGGATTATGCGGATTATCGGCAAGCGTGGATTAAGGGCGGCAGTGAAGTTAATGGGTATGCTCCTAATCCTGATTTCCATTCAAATGATACTCAATGGTATACAGGTATATACAGGGCAGTGAACAGCTTTGAATGCGGACAATCAAACAATACTGTTCATTTCTGAGCCTTGTCTATTTTCAGCAACGAGAATACCTTAGTCAAAAACCTGATAAGCTTCTTGAAATTTAGTAAGTGCGATCCTTTAAAACAATGAAATCCAGAAGACAATTTGTAAAGATAAGCGGTTTAACAGCACTTGGGCTCAAGAACGCGGTCTATGCTGAGAGCACTGTAAAAAAACCATTCATCCATGGGTTCAATTTTAAATTCAAGCGAGGTGTTCCACATGAGGAAATCGCAACTTTGATGAGGGAGTTGGCTGCTTTAAAAGAAAAAATTCCCGTTCTCAAGGAGTTCTTTATAGGTAAAAATATCGCTAAGAGAACACATGGATTTCAGTATGGTGAGATTGCCGTCTTTGATAAAAAAGAGGATCTCATGACTTACGAGAAACATCCCGAGCATGAGAAGCTGGTAAGAAAAATTCTTCCGAGACTGGAGATTGGAAATGGCATGGATTTTTTTCCGCTTGGTAAGCTGGGCACTGAACTCGGCGCAACGAGTTATAAGGGGCACTTCATTCATGCCTTCAACTTTAAATTCAAGGCGGGCGTTTCTGATGATGAAATTGCTGAACTGATGAATGAACTTGCCGATCTCAAAGGAAAGATTCCAGTCCTTAAAGAATTATTGGTGGGGAAAAACGAGGCGCGGTGGCATAGGGGTTTTCAATACGGCCAGATCTCTGTCTTTGATAAAAAAGAGGATTTGCTTATCTACGATCAGCACCCCGAGCACAGAAAGTTGGTCCGCAAAATTATTCCTAGACTTGCGGGAGGGAACGCAATGGATTTTATTCCTATAGATGCCTAGATTTTTTTCCGCCACTTGATTAAGTGGTAATCTGGGAATTGAGGTGTTTGCCTAAGGAGAACCCTTGCTGATTAATTGCTCGATCTGCTTTCAATCTTGAATAGACGAGTGCGCGCGCCGGGATCTGGGATGCTGTTCGTAACACGGTAGCGACGCATTTCCATGCCGTTGCCTATGCCTGTGCTGTCAAGCGGGGTGATCGTTGTGTCGGCATTTGTCCAGCTTTCCCCGTTGGTAGAAGTGAGCAGTTGCCAGTTCACTGATTGAGCGGCTGCACGGCTCAGGCGGATCTCAAGGATGGCAAAGTCTCTTGGACCATTACCGAGGTCAATACTTTGGATGTTAGCCTGCAGCGGTGTTACATTTTCATCATAGACCTTTGGATTTCCGCCGAAGAGAAACTCTTCAAGGTTGGTCATTGCGTCACCATCGGGATTGGATCCGGCAGCGGAAACTGCAGAATTTGTCAGTTCTTCAGCGGTGAAAGTTTCTTTCTGCCAGTTGCTGAAGTTTATCACGTCATCAAAACCTGGATTGCCGCCGATGGATACACTAGCTTGCCAGTTGTTGCCTTGGGAGTGATCCGGGTTTGAGTATGGGTTGATCAGCATAAGAGCGTAGCCGTCACCATCTGGAGCCGTCGGCCATGGCACCGAGTCATCATAACTGAAATCACGTATTGGTTCTTCTTCTGAATTAAGCAGTGTTAGCCTTTCTCCTCCATTGGCAAGGTTGGTGTCATTCTCGAATTTGCCAAATACGGGCAGATTACTTCCGAAACGAAAGGCAAAAGCAGCAAGATTTTTGACAAGTAATCCTCGGGCGCCCGGTGCAAGGACTCTGGATATACTATTGTCGAATTTGAAATCGATTCCGGAGACAAATCGCACACCCTCCAAGCTAATTGTTTCAGTACCGATATTCATTAACTCCACATACTCGAAGTCGTTACGGTTATTGTATCCTGTAGCGATTTCCTCCTCGCTAGGTGCTGCAGGCCGATAGTTTATCTTTGAGATAACAAGGTTTGCGGTTCCTGCCGGTTCGGTATCCACCAGAAAAGTTGCTTTAGTTAAGGGCGACCATTCAGTGCCGGAGAAGGCACGGGCATTGACAGTGGTTTCCGGGTTAGGCAGGTTGATTGGAATGGAGTAATTTCTGGCGCTGGGTGATAGCCCCCCTGCACTTCCCCCAATTCCCTCGCTTGCTTCAAGGGTTGCATCAATCAGCATATCACTTGATCCCGCAGTGGCATTGAGCCCATGAATAGCCAACAGGTTGGTGCCTTTTACGAGGAGTTCAAGGTGTTGAGAGACGGAAAAGGACTGGAAGATTATGGCTTGAGAGTCGGAGTGACTGGCAGATGCCCTTGCGTCAAATCGAAGCGGTGTGCCGGGACTACCTTCTGCATTGGCGCGGGCAACTTCCGTTCCATTGATATAGGCTACAAAACCGTCATCATAGCGAACCTTCAATGTGAGTGTGTTATAAAGCAGAGGGTCATCGACATCAAAGGGGATGCGCATAAAGATCGTCTCGTTAGTATTGCTTGCGACCTGTGCAGAAAACTCAAACGCCTGATCAATCAGCGGGTCATACGAGGTGGCGGTGTCATAACCAGCTCCGAGTGTACCGCTTGGCCATGAGCTATCATCAAATTCGTTCTTGAACCAAGTGTCATCCATCGAAGAATCTTCAGGCATGATTGCTTTTCGGACTACTTTCTCAGCTACCAGTATATGTTCTGTGACGGTTCCCGATTGTGCTGCGATCCTTGGGTCACTGCCATCTGTGGTGTAGTAGATGGTTCCTCCTTCAGGACTGTCAATCGATAGCCTGAACTCTGTGTCAACGCTCCCTCCATGCTGGGAAAAATTCGGTGGGGAAATGTCAGGATACCAGTTCCTCGAACGAAATTGATTAAGGACGATCCCTGTACGACGAGGGAAAAAATTCCCGTGGTTTCCGCCGCTGGTGGTTCCTAGCATTTGGTCGCGGGTGCGCAACCAATCCAGTCGAGTGTAAGGATTACTGCGAGCATTGTCGCCCCATCGTGCGGATTCGATGCGGGTTAGAAGATCAACTGCATTGGCGCGCCTCATATAGGCCTTGGCAGCGTTTTGTGGGGTGAGAACTCCATCGTTATGGAAGTGCTGATGAACACGATCAGCGAAAAGAAGTCGAAATTCTGGATTAGCAATCAGGTTATGAAATACTTCAGTAGGGCCGCCGGTATTATCTTTTCCAGTGGCATCATAAGTGGTGCTTTCCATGCAGTGTTCGGGATCCCAGCTGTGATAGTACCATTTCCCATGTTCTGCATTTTTATTATAGGTCGCATACCAGTTCTGGTGAGCCCAGTCAGAGTTGCCGACATAATAATTAGTGATCATGTATGCAATAAAGTTTTCGATGTGTAGTATCTCGGCTACGGATTCATAGTTTTCCTGGTTGCTCATGTTTTGCCGTGAGAGTGCCAGCATGGCATTGTAGTTGGTGTTGCTTCCAGCGATCACTGTACTTGTACGGTGTTTCATTGCATCATAGTCGTCATTATCACCACCGAGGTATTCCGCGGCAAAATTATCATCAGGCCGCTCGTGTAATTCTGTAATGCCCCACAAAACCCCGTTGATATACAATAGGCAGTATCTGCCCTCGGGCGAAACACCACCCATAAGATTGTGCAGGTCAGCAGGGAATTGGTCGTGGGTATACTGGGCACGACCCCGCTGATCGGAACCCCGATTGTAGTGCCAGACGTTGTTGAGCCGGTGATCTAGAATAAGAGTGTCAAATCGATCCGTGCGATCCTTGCCGAAAAGCTCAAAGCGAAGGTCTGGCGAGAACTTCAACCGCATGGATAACTTGTCGGATTTCCAGCGACTGGTGCTTGAACCGCCAACGATGCGTACAGTGCCATCGACTTGGAAGCCACGCTTGGAGTTCGGATTACTAATGTCGCCATCCGGATTGATAAATTCAATGGAGGTTGGCTTATCTACTCCTTCCCCACTGATATAAATTCCACCATTGCCAAACATGAGGTTCCAGTCCATAACCAGCGATATTGTCGGGACTCGCAAAAAATCTTCAGGTGTGGGTCTGATTTCAGGATTACTGTGGTTCACGATTTCTGGATCCATTGCATAGTCCGGGCCTGCGTGCCCCCAATTGGCATGTGCCGGGACAGAATCACTGGATTGTTGCAGGACATTTGCAGGAAAGATGTAAGTATGTGTATCGATGTTGGTGGGTTGGAAGCCGCTTTTTATGGCCATTGCCCGTATCGTCGTGGTCTTCGTTACTTCAATGTCTGCACTTGGAATAGATAGGTTATCATCGGCACTTACACGCTTACCGTTTGTTGATGAGGGTTCTGTGCCATCAAGCGTATAGATGAGCGTGGCGCCGGGGGTTGTGCTGGTGATGGTGGTTGTAAATGGGTTGGTGTAGAGGCCTCGGTTAACAGTGAATTTGGTGTCATCAACGAAGCCATCAAATGCACCGGAGGAGTTGGCGAAATTGGGAGTGGGGGCAGGAAAAAAGCCAACGGATAGCGGTGATTCATTCCCGTAGACCCCGAAAGAGACATCTTCAAACTGTCGCGGGTACAAGTTGAAGGCGGATACGGTAATAAATTTGCCCTCACCATTCTCGCGGGTCAGGGAAAGGTGGGAATTTTCTGACTTATCGAGTTGAAAGTCAGTATGCCATTGATTTCCCGGTCCGAATCGGTCTTTACCGGAGGCAAAGATAATGACGTAGTCATCCGGTTGTAGAGTGATGGCTGGTAGGGCCCATTTA
>MDTA01198797.1_pt1 | contig 12066 bp, 12 predicted proteins | sample 811151 | NCBI WGS metagenome assembly MDTA01 (sample SAMN05326648, study PRJNA326480) | marine metagenome | isolation source: seawater | place: Indian Ocean: South | collected 2010
CATAATCTTCATATCTTCCACTTTCTTTCCAAATTTCACTTGATTGAATTGTTGGCATCAAAATTTCTTGTGCACCAATCTTATCTTGTTCCTCTCTAACTATTTTTTCAATTTTTTTCATTACTTTAAATCCAAGGGGTAGCCATGAATATATTCCTGAAGATGATTGTTTAATCATTCCCACTCTTAACATAAGTTGATGTGATTTAATTTTTGCCTCAGAGGGATTGTTTTTTAATATAGGTACAAAAGATTTTGATAGAAGCATTTTAAATAATAATATTTCTTAAATTTAAATATTCAAACCTCATTAATAAATAAATTATTATGAAAATAACACTTGTAATACCAGTACAATATATAAATTTCTTAAGCATTTTGGGGTTCTCAGGTGATCCGGGATCTTCTCCCTCAATTTTAACAGTTTTTTCTCTATTTACATCCACTGGTAGAATAGCAAAAAAAACTATCCACCAAATGATAATGTAAATTATAGCTAATCCTGTAATACTCATTAAATTTTAACCAGATTAATATTTGTGAATGGTTTTTTTCCAGTTTTTTCTTTAGTAAATTTTCTACAAGCTATTTTAAGAGCGTCAATCAGATGATGTTCTTGTTTTTTGTTATCTAATTTAAAAGTTCTAGATGTTTTTTCAATTTCTTCCTCTAAACCATATATAAACTCTTCTTTTTCATTTATTGGTAATCCTTTAAAGCTGAAAATAGGATTATTATGAATATTTCCTTTTGGAGTAATTAAAATAGTAACCTCTAAATAACCATTTGCGCTTAAATTTCGTCTATCTTTTATAGAGATTGAATCTTCCTCTACACTTATATTGCCATCTAAAAATAATCTACCACTTGGTGCTTTGTCATAGACTTCTGGAATATCTACCGGGGATAATTTAACAATATCTCCATTTTCAACTTGTACCGGATGAGGTACTTGCATTTCTTTCGCAAAACTTATGTGTTCAATCATATGTCTATGTTCACCATGTACAGGTATTACACATTTTGGTTTAATCCACTTATACATATCTTTTAAATCTTCTCTATTTGGATGACCTGACACATGAACAAAATCTGTTTCCTCAGAAATTACTTCTATACCATCTTTAACTAATTGATTATGTAGTTTAAATAATTTTTTTTCATTACCAGGTATTATCTTAGAGGAAAAAATAACAGCATCGTCTTTCTCTAAAAAAACATCAGGATGAATAGAGTTTGAAATCCTCATCATGGCTCCCATGGGTTCGCCTTGACTGCCTGTACATAAATAAATAATTTTTTCTCTTGGAAAATTTTTTGCTTCTCTTGGGTCTAATGGTTCAATTGTGTTTTTTAAATAACCACACTGCCTTGCCGCTTTAAAAATTCTATGCATAGATCTTCCTATAAGAGATATTTGTCGTCCCGTTTCTTTAGCGCAAAAAAAAGCTGTTTCCATTCTTGCTACATTTGAGGCAAATGATGTGATCAATACTCTTTTTTTAAGTCTACTAACAATTTTAAGTAAATTTTTTCTTACTTCTAATTCTGATCCTGACCTACCAGCGCTAAAAACATTTGTAGAGTCACAAATCATAGCTAAAACACCTTCTTCACCAATTTCTTTTAATCTTTTTGAATTTATTTTATCTCCTATTAAAGGATCAGGGTCTACTTTCCAATCTCCTGTATGTAGAATAATACCTGCTGGTGTTTTTATTCTCAAACCATTTGGCTCAAGTATTGAATGAGTTAATGTTATATATTCAATTTCAAAAGGACCTAAAGACACATTTCCGTTTAACTCAACTATTTTTAAATCTTTTGTTATATCTATTTGTTTTTCTTTGAATTTTTCTTTGATTAAAATCGCAGTAAAAGGAGTTGCATAAATCTTACATTTTAATTGGGGCCACAAATGAGCAATAGCTCCTATATGATCTTCATGTGCATGAGTTAATATTATTCCTAAAAGATTATCTTTTTTTTCAACAATAAATCCAGGGTCTGGATAAATAACGTCAACTCCAGGAACTGTATCATCGGCAAATGTTACTCCAATATCTACCATAATCCAATTATGATTGCCTGGTTTACCATAGGCAAACAAATTCATATTCATTCCTATTTCGCCTGAGCCACCTAGTGGACAGAATAATAATTCATCTTTCATTTTATTTAATTAAATTTGAGGCTTTTATTAAACCTTTAATAGTAATATCTTTATTATGTATTACTTTTGTTTTTATAGACTTTTTAAACAAACTTGAAAATCCTCCTGTAATAATTACTTTAAAAGATTTTTTAGTTTCTTTCATTATTAAACTGATTATATTATCAATTAATCCTGAATAACCCCAAAAAAAACCTGACCTAACTGCATTAATTGTGTTCACGCCCACTACTTTATTAACTTTCTTTAAATTAATTTTAGGAATTAATCTAGCTTTTTCAGATAGTGTATTAAGTGACAGATTAATACCAGGAGCTATTACACCTCCATAATAAGTGTCTTTAATCAGGACATCAAACGTTGTCGCTGTACCAAAATCCAAAATTATAAAATTATTTTTGTTGTCTTTTGCTCCTATTGCATTAGCCAATCTATCAGATCCAATTTGCTTAAAATTAACTTTTATTTTTAATAAAGATCTCAATTTTAAATTTTTTAATTCATAACATTTTACATTGAAATTTTTTTTAAAAAAGTGTTTAAATATTTTATAAGTAAAGGGAACAACACTACAAAATAAACATTTTTTAATATAGTTTTTTTTTAAAATATTTTGAGATAATTTATATTTTAATTCTGACAAATTTATATCTTGAGTTAAAAATATTATTTTCTTAATAATTCTTTTTTTGGAATTAAGTATAAAGATTTTTGTTTCTGTATTTCCAATATCGCCTAATATAATCATATTATTTATAGTTATAATATCTACCTGATTTTATGATTTTGGGTATTATTTTCTCATAAATAAGCTTAAATTTTTTTTCAATTTCTTTCTTTTTAATTTTTACTTTAGTTAAGGTAAAGAGGTTTGTTGCTGGGTAGTTGATTATTTTAGGGTTTTTTACTAAATTTATACCTATACCGACTATAATAAAGGTTTTATTAAATTTTTTAATCTTTTCTTGCAAAATTCCTGATATTTTTTTTCCATCAATTAATAAATCATTAGGACTTTTTATTGATATTTTTTTATTACAATAAGTTTTTAAAATTTTCTTTACAAGTCGACAATTTAAATCTGTTAATTTTTTAATCGATAGTTTTGATTTATCAATTTTAAAAAAAATACTTACAAATAGGTTTCCTTTATATGAAATCCATTTTTTTCCGTATCGACCTCTACCACTTTTTTGATTTTCAGTTATTACCATACCATAATTAACATTTGAATTTTTTATTATTTTGATTGCTTTATCATTTGTGCTCTTAATTTTTTTAAAATTAAAAACTTTTAATTTCATTAAATCACACTTACTTTTGAGACAACATCAATAATTTTATTTGGGAAAACAAAATAAAACAAAATTAAAATTGTAGATAACGTAAGTGATAATTTAATCCAAATATTATGATCTGTATCAAACTTTTCTTTTTCTTTATCGAAATATATAATCTTAATTATTCTTATATAGTAAAAAGCTGCTATAACTGTTGATAGTAATCCAATGATTGCTAAATAATACATGGATTGATCAATTATTTCAGTAAATACATAAAATTTTGCAAAAAAACCAGCTAATGGTGGTATGCCTGCTAAAGAAAAAAGAATTATTAAAAAACATATTGATAATAGTGGATGATTTTTTGACAAACCAGATAAATCATCAATGTTCTCAAAGTAAACATCATTTCTTTTGATCATTAACAAACAAGAAAAAAACCCTAAATTCATAACTGAATATATGCAAATATAAATTATCGAACTTTGTATTCCTATATTTGTTCCAGTTGATAAACCTGCTAAAGCATATCCAATATGTCCAATAGAGCTATAAGCAATTAATCTTTTTAAATTTTTTTGACCAATAGCAGCGACACCTCCTAAGATCATAGAAGCAATTGATAAAAAAACTAAAATAGTTTGCCACTGATCAATTAAACCTAAAAACGGTACATATAAAAACCTTATAAACACTGAAAGTGCTGCAATTTTAGGAACTATTGAAAAATACAATGTAACTGATGTTGGAGAACCCTCATAAACATCTGGGGCCCACATATGAAAAGGAACAGCTGAAATTTTAAAAGACAAACCAACTATTATAAAAACTATTCCAAAAATATTTCCAAACTGATTTTTATCAACTACCTCGGCGATAATATCAAAATTTGTTGTTCCAGTGAAACCATAAATTAATGAACATCCGTACAACAATAATCCAGAAGATAACGCACTCAATACAAAATATTTTAATCCGGCTTCAGTAGATTTTATTTGATCTCTATCGAATGAAGCTAAAACATATAAAGCTAAAGATTGTAGTTCTAGACCTATATAAAATACAATTAAATCATTTGAACTAATCATTACCATCATCCCTAAAATTGAACAAAGTATTAATATTGGATATTCAATTTTCAAAATTTTTAATAATCTTAAATATCTATGTGAAATTAATAAAACTAAAAAACCACTTGTAAGAACAATAATTTTCATTAAAGATGCTAAATTATCAATCTTATAACTGCCATTAAATAAACTTAAATCTTTATCAAAATTTTCATTTAAAATAATTGCAATACATATAAAAAGTGTTGTTAAGGATAAATTATGAATAATATTTGAACTTTCTTTTTTAAAAACTCCAAAAATTAATAAAAACATTATGGAAATTGAAATAAAAATCTCTGGTAAAATTAAATTTATATTATCCATTATTAATTAATTGTGAATTTGATGATAAATTAAATTGATACATTTCTATTAAATCTCTTACGGATATTTCAATAGTGTTAAAAAGTAACTCTGGATAAACTCCAAAAAACAAAGTAGGTAGTGCTAAAATTGATAATATAAAAATTTCAGATTTATTTAAATCTTTCATCTGAAGTAAATCTTTATTTAATAATTTTCCAAATACTACTCTCTTGTATAGCCACAACATATAAGCAGCTCCTAAAATAACTCCTAAGCTTGCAATGACAGCAACTAAAAAATTGTCCTTGAAAGCTCCCATTAAAACTAAAAATTCGCCTATAAAACCACTTGTACCTGGCAAACCTAATGCGGCAAGAGTAAATAACATAAATAATACAGAATATTTTGGAATTATTGACACTATGCCACCGTAAGTTTTGATTAACCTGGAGTGCATACGATCATATATCACTCCAACACATAAAAATAATGCCGCTGAAACTAATCCATGACTTATCATTTGTATAATGCTTCCTTCTAAGCCTTGTTGATTTAAAGTAAAAATTCCTAATGTGACGAAACCCATGTGTGCTACTGAAGAATAAGCTATTAATTTTTTCATATCTTCTTGCATTAGAGCAACTAAAGAAGTGTAAATTATAGCTATTAAGCTTAAAAAATAAATTAAAGGTGTAAAAAAATCAGATGCATTAGGAAATAAACCTAAAGAGAATCTAATAAATCCATAGCCTGCCATTTTTAATAAAATCGCTGCTAACAAAACTGATCCAGCGGTTGGTGCTTCAACATGAGCATCTGGCAACCATGTATGAACTGGCCACATAGGTGTTTTAACAGCAAAAGAGCTAAAAAAAGCTAACCATAATAAATTTTGATACTTATGATCTATTCCTATTTTATATAATTCCTCAATATCAGTAGTTCCTGAAATCCAATAAATTGAAATAATTGCTATTAACATCAATACTGAACCAAGTAATGTAAATAAAAAAAACTTAAAAGCTGAATATACTCTTCTTGAACCACCCCAAATACCTATTATCAAAAACATTGGTATTAATCCTGCCTCAAAAAATAAATAAAATAAAACTAAATCCATGGAGCAAAAAACTCCAATCATAAAACTTTCCATAATCAATATAGCAATTAAAAAATCTCGAATTCTCGTTTTAACGGAGTTATTTACAGAAATTATACATAAGGGTGTTATAAAGGTAGTTAGTATAATAAATAAGATTGAGATTCCATCAATACCAATTTTGTAATTTGCAAAACCTTTTATCCATTCTCTTTTTTCTACAAATTGAAAATCTGAAGTAGAGTTATCAAATAAATACCATAAATAAATTGAAATAAAAAAATTTACAATTGAGGTAAATAATGCAACATATTTTTTTGCATTAGAATTTTCATGTTCACTTTCTTTTGAAAATAACAAAAATATTGCACCGATAGATGGTAATAAAATCAAGCACGATAAAATAGGAAAGTTAATCATTTAAACATTAAAAAAGTTAAAATTGCTGAAAAACCTAATAACATGACAAATGCATAATGATAAACATATCCACTTTGAAATTTTATTGCCTTTATTGATAATTTTTTTATTAAACTAGATATACCGTCTGGTCCTAAGCCATCTATAATTTTTAAATCACCAATTTTCCAAAAAAATAACCCTATTTTTTTAGATGTATTAACAAAAACTATTTCATAAAATTCATCAAAATACCATTTCTTGATTAGAAAATTATGTAAAGGTTTATTTAGATTAATTACTTGATTAAGAATATCTTTTCGTTTTACAAAAAGATGGTAAGAAAGTGGGATTGAAAAAACAACTAACAAAGGTGTCAAAATAATAAACCAAAATGGTGGGTGCTCCTGACTCAAAGGAACTAAAAATTTTATTGAATTACTCCAAAAGCTTGTATCCATAAATAAATCTTTAAAGAAAAACCCTGAAAAAATTGCACCTAATGATAAAATTACTAATGGAAAGATCATTACAAATGATGACTCATGCAAATTTTCCATTTTTTGACTCTTGTTGTTATATTCTCCATGAAAAGTTTTAAATATTAATCTCCATGAATAAACTGAAGTCAAAAAAGCAGTAAAAATTCCTACACCAGCAGCATAATAACCTGCAGTATTACCTTTTAAGTATGCAAATTCTATAATTGCATCTTTCGAATAAAATCCTGATAAAAAAGGGAAACCTGTTAGAGCTAAAGTTCCAATAATCATCAAAATATATGTGTAAGGTAATTTTTTCCATACTCCACCCATATTGCTTATATCTTGCTCATCTTTAAAAGCATGAATTACAGAACCCGATCCAAGAAAAAGCAATGCTTTAAAAAAAGCATGAGTAAACAAATGAAACATTGCAACATTATATGCACCTACACCAGTCGCAAAAAACATATAACCTAACTGGCTGCATGTTGAATAAGCAATTATCTTTTTTATATCATTTTGAACTAAAGCTACGGTAGCAGCAAAAAAAGCTGTCATCATCCCAATTATCGTAATGATATTTAATGCTAATTGAGAATACTCAAAGATTGGCGAACATCTTACCACAAGAAATACTCCAGCAGTCACCATTGTTGCGGCATGAATTAAAGCAGATACTGGTGTTGGGCCTTCCATTGCATCTGGCAACCATGTATGAAGGAATATTTGAGCTGACTTGCCCATTGCACCAATAAATAAAAATATACAAATTAGATCTATTATTCTTATATTAATTCCAAGAAATAATAACTTTTTATCATTAATTTGATTTACCTGGTCAAAAACTTCGTTGTAATTAACTGTTCCAAACGAGTAAAAAATTAAAAAAATTCCTAGGGCAAAACCAAAGTCACCTACTCTATTAACTACAAATGCTTTTATTGCAGCAGCATTTGCAGTTTCTTTTTTAAACCAAAAACCAATTAAAAAATATGAACATAAGCCAACACCTTCCCAACCAAAAAATAGTTGTAAAAAATTATCTGAGGTCACTAAAGTAAGCATTGCAAAAGTAAAAAGAGATAAGTAAGCCATAAATCTTGGCTTATGTGGATCATGGGACATGTATCCAATTGAATAAATATGAACTAGAGAAGAAACTAATGTAACTACTACCAGCATTACTGAGGATAATGAATCTATTTTAATAGACCAATTAACATCTAAAGTCCCAGAGTTTATCCAAGTAGCTAATATAATATTATTTTCATAGTTATTTAAAATTACTTCATAAAAAATTATTAAAGATAAAACTCCTGAAATAGTAACTAATAAACTTGTAATAATCTCAGAAAACCTATCACCTAAAAACTTACCAAAAAATCCTGAAATTACTGACCCTAGTAATGGAAGAAATAATAATAAAATTTCCATTTTAACCCTTCAAATTGTCTATTCTTTCGACAACAATTGTTGAAGAATTTCTATAATAAACAACTATAATCGCTAAACCTATTGCTGCCTCTGCAGCTGCTACTGTCAAAATAAAAAGTGTAAAGATTTGGCCAGATATATCATTTAAATAAATAGAAAAAGCTACTAAGTTAATATTAACTGCCAGTAAAATTAGCTCTATACTCATTAAAATCACAATAATGTTTTTTCTATTTAAAAAAATACCAACAATTCCAATAGTAAATATTATTGCCCCAAGTGTTAAGTAATGAATCAAGCCAATATCAATCATCAATTTTTACTCCTTCTTTTGAGGAAACCTTTACTAACTCTACTCCTTCATTTCGCTCCCTTGATATTTGTCTAATATATTCTTGTGTTTTTACTCCTGATCTTTTTCTAAAAGTAAGAACAATCGCTCCAATCATAGCAACTAATAAAATCATGCCACTTAATTGAAATATATGGATATAATCTGTATATAAAACTTGTCCCAATGAGTGAGTATTTGTTAATTCCTCATTAATTTGAAAATTATTTTGATAAGAAAGATTTGGTTTATATTTCCATCCACCAACAACAATTATTAATTCAAAAAAAATTACTAAACTAATTATTGCACCCATAGGTATATGTCGTGCAGTATTTGTTGAGACAAACCATTGGTTTTTTTGTTGTGCTACGTTTAGCATCATTACCACAAAAAGAAAAAGAACTGCCACTGCACCAACATATACAATTAGCATTATCATGCCTAAAAATTAAGCACCTATCATAATGAACAAGCAAGAAATACTAATAAAATCTAAAATTAAAAAAAAAACAGAATGGACCGTGTTTTTAGAAACAGTGACCATAATAGCAGATACAATTGCAATAAATGCAAATGTATAAAAGAATATTGCATGTGCTAACATAAAAAATTACCTGTATGGGTTATCGGCTCTTATATTTGCAGCCAAAATATTCTCCCACCTATCACCATTGTCTAAAAGTTTTTCTTTTGTATAATAAAGTTCTTCTCTAGTTTCAGTTGAAAACTCAAAATTAGGTCCTTGTACAATTGCATCAACAGGACATGACTCCTCACAAAGACCACAATAAATACATTTCATCATATCAATTTCATATTTAGTTGTTTTTCTGCTTCCGTCTTCACGCTCTGTCGACTCAATTGTTATAGCTTGCGCCGGACATACGGCCTCACATAATTTACAAGCTATACATCTTTCTTCACCATTAGGGTATCTTCTAAGAGCATGCTCCCCTCTAAATCTAGGACTTATTTTTCCTTTCTCAAAAGGATAATTAATAGTTTTTTTAGATTTAAAAATTTCTTTAATTGCTATCAATAAACCCTGTAATACATCAATTAAAAAAATAGTTTTTATAAATCTTGTAACTTTCATAATTAATTTGTTGGTAAAAGATTAAAATAAAACAAATAGCTTGAGGTAATAACAACCCAAATAAGTGAAAAAGGTAAAAAAACCTTCCAACCAAGTCTCATTAATTGGTCATATCGATACCTTGGAACAATAGCCTTAACGAGAGCAAAAAGAATAAATAAAAAAAGTATCTTTAAAATTAACCATACTGCACCAGGTACATAATTAAAGGGGTAAATTTCTAATGGTGATAACCATCCTCCTAAAAAGAGAATTGAACCCATCGCACACATTAATAAAATATTTGCATACTCTCCTAACCAAAACATAGCATACATCATTCCAGAATATTCTGTTTGATAACCCGCCACTAGTTCTGCTTCTGCTTCTGGTAAGTCAAAAGGTGGTCGATTAGTTTCAGCTAAAGCTGAAATAAAAAAAATAACAAACATTGGGAATAAAGGCACCACAAACCACATTTTTTGTTGTGCAATAACAATGTCATTAAGGTTTAAGGATCCCACGCACAATAAAACATTTATTATTATAACCCCAATGGAAACTTCATAAGAAACCATCTGGGCTGCTGATCTTATGGATCCTAAAAAGGGATATTTTGAATTAGAAGCCCATCCACCCATTATGATTCCATATACACCTAAAGACGAAACTGCAAAAAGATAAAGTATTCCAACATTTATATCTGCGATAACTTGATTTTCACCAAATGGTATTACTGCCCATGAAATAAGTGCTAAAGTCATTGTTATAATTGGTGCTAAAATAAAAATAATCTTATTTGAACTCGCAGGGATAATAATTTCTTTAAAAATGTATTTAAGTGCATCTGCTAATGATTGAAGCAAGCCAAAAGGTCCAACCACATTTGGTCCTTGTCTCTTTTGAACAAAGGCCCAAACTCTTCTATCTAACCATACTATCATCGCAACTGACACTAATACTGGTATCAATAAAAATAAAATTTTATAAGTTTCTTGGAAAAATATATTCAAATAATAAGGCATTTTATCCCTCTGTACCAGTTGACTCTAATTTGAATTTAGAGTTTTTACACTCTAACATTGTTTTAGATGCCCTTGCAATCACATTTGATTGGTAATAATCATGTTGATCAACTTTCAATATTTCAGATTGTAGATTAATGTCGGATGTAATTTGATTAGATTTTATTGAATCATTTTCTATAAATAAATTAATATAATTCATCAAACTACTATCTAATTCGTCTTTATCATTAAACAACTTTCTGTTATTCATTTCTTCAGCTAATTCATTGATTATTTGCCAATCTTCTTTTGCTTCACCTGGTGGATATGAAGCTTTATAAGCTTTTTGTAATTTACCCTCTAAATTTGTGAAAAAACCATTCTGTTCAGTGTATGCAGCACCTGGCAAAATAATATCCGCAATTTCTGCGCCCCTATCACCGTGACTTCCTTGATATATAATGAATTCATCTTTTTTATCAAAGTCTAAATTATCTTGTCCGATTAAATAAACTAATTCAAATTTATGATTTATCAAATTATATAAAACTTCATTAGAGCCATTTTGAGTCTTATAGATACCAAGATCATAATTTCCAACTGTTGAAGCATTGCAAGATAAAACATTAAGTGCATTCCATTCAGTAGTTATTTTTTCATTTTTTATAAGGTAATTTTTTAAAGCTTCAAAAACATTACCACCAAATTTTGATTTAAATAAAGATTGGCCAAAAATAACTAATGGTTTTTTTGAATTCTTTATATATTTGGATAACTCATTTTTATCATTAATACAGTCTTTAATATTTTCAATATTTCCATTTAAATGATCATATGGATAAGTTAAGTCACCTACGTTATTTAAAGAAATTATCTTTAATTTATTTTTTAAATAAGCTTTTCGAATTCTTGCGTTTAAAATTGTTGCTTCAAATCTTGGATTAGATCCAATTAAAAAAATGAAATCAGATTGTTCAATTCCATCAATTGAAGAATTAAATAGATAATTTTCTCGAAGAGAAGGGTTCAAATAAAATTCTTTTTCTCTAGACTCTATGTTATCAGAATTTAAAGTTTTATTAAAAAATTCTTTAAAGATATATGCTGTCTCCATATTGGTTAAATCACCAACGAATCCACAAATCTTATCTTTATTTGTATTTTGAAACTTTGATTTGATAATTTTATAAACTTCTTGCCACGAAGCTTTTTCAAAACGTTTGTTATATTTTATATAAGGTACATCAAGTCTTTGATTCAATAAGCCATCACAAGCATATCTTGTTTTATCAGAGATCCATTCTTCATTAATTTCTTCATTTATTCTTGGAAGAACTCTTTTGACTTCCCATCCATAAG
>MDTA01179015.1_pt1 | contig 12065 bp, 9 predicted proteins | sample 811151 | NCBI WGS metagenome assembly MDTA01 (sample SAMN05326648, study PRJNA326480) | marine metagenome | isolation source: seawater | place: Indian Ocean: South | collected 2010
AGGATTTATAATTTCCTTTTTTCTATCTGGATAAAGCCTTTCGGCTACTTCATTAATCTTAATTAATGCACTGGAATTAATAATATACCTACCACTTTCTAGTAGTGAGGTATAAATTAATAGCCCTATTGCTTCACCAATTGAAATAAAATGTCTCTCACAAATAGAGGCTACTTGTATTGGCTCGTCTTCTTTGACGTTGTTCCAAATTTCAAAAACATTTCCTGATGTTTCAATTACATTAAAAAACCTTGCAACACTTCCTTTTGCATTAAGGACCAGCCGCTCTGAAATTAATTTTGATGCACCATATACAACCTCAGGGTTTGCGGCTTTACAAGTTGACGTGAGAATTAATTTACAGTCTTTTTTAATGTTATCTAAGATATTTTTTGTACCAGAGGTATTTATTTGAAGAGTTGTCCATGTGTCCACCTCACCTTCAGGCGCATGCTTAGCACCAGCTAAGTGAAAAATTATATCTGGATTGAAATTGGAAATTGTATCACTTACATTTTTAAAATCCGTGACATCAAGGTATTCAAATGGACCTTCAATATCTGTTTGTAGAATTTCACCATTAAATGTTTTTGAAATTCTCTTATAAAATTCTCGACCCAAGCTTCCATTAGAACCAGTTACTAATATTTTTTTGAAATTTAGAGATGATCCATCAAGTTCTAATAAAATTTTATGTTGAGATCTTCCTAATATTTTTTCAAGGTCTGATGTTTTCATTTTTTTCTTCTTTTAAATAATGCTATAAGTATATTCAATATACATCTAAATTACTTTTATGATTTATTTAATTTTTTCGAAGTGTTCCAGAAAATTTTATTGCAAGTTCAACTCAGGTAATTGAAGTTTATGATAAAAAAAATAGTTAGATATATATTGAAAGAAAATTATTTTTCCTATTAATTTATGTATCATTTATAAAAGTAAATAAAATCAAATTATGAATTACTTATTTTTTCATCATGGTGAACATCCGAAACATTTAGAGGTTTCTATTAACAATGTTTACAAAGTAGATAAAAATGCAAAGGTTATCTTTGCAAGTAATGTCAAACCAAAATTTAATGTAGACATATTCTTTGATATAAATAACCTACCAGAACTAGAAAAAGTTTCTAAAAAGTTAATTGAACTGTTTGAAGGAACACCTTTAGAAAGCAATCCACTTTGGGCTACATCATTGTTAAGAATATACGTTTTAAAAGAAGCAGCAATAAATTTAGATTTGAATGATTTTGTACATTTTGATAATGATGTATTAATCTATAAATCATTTGAATCAATAAACAGTCAAGGCGTTTTTAGCAATCAATTAATCAATATTACCTCTAGTGATCCAAGAAATTTAGTATTCGGATATTCTTATTTTCCTTCAAAAAATTTAATTGTAAAATTATGTGAATATTTAGACAAGATTATTGATAACTATCAATTTTATTGTGACCATCATGCTCGAGGAGGAACCTTGAATGAAATGAGAGTTATGGCAATTGCAAGAGATATTGACAAAAATTTATTTTATGAGCTTCCAATACTGCCCTATGGAAATAATGAAATTTTATTTGATCCATCATCTTATGGACAGTATTTAAATGGATCTCATCTCAAAAGAGGAAATTTTATTTTTAAAAGAAGGTGGACTTCTTTAAATCATTATATTGGAAGAGAGCTTATGTCAAAAAGAATAACAGTATCGTTTAAAAAAAAGCCCTATGTAAAGTATGAAAATAAAAAATATGAGTTAGCGAATTTGCATGTTCATTCTAAGAATCTCAAAAAATTTCTGTAATTCATATTGCTAATCAGTTATTAATTTCGATGTAATTGATTTTTCCCAAAATTCAAACAAACTATATTTAGTGTAGTTTTCAGTTAATAATTTATTATATAAATTGTTAAGTTTATCATCTGAAAAAGAGTTTAAATCCTCCCAACTTTGTATATAAATTCCAGGAACCCCTAAATCTTTGAGATTATTAGTAAATGTATCAAGAATTAATATTGGGAATATTCCCAACAGAAGTGATTCCCAAATTCTATGAGTATCTATACCATTTCCCCTAGGACATAAAATAAATTTATAATTATTGATTTCTCTAAAATATTCATTAGTTTGTTCAAAGTTTTTAAATGTAACTAAGTCATTACTCTTTAAGATATCTTGAATTTTTGATCTTGCTTCAAAGTTTGTGTATATATTGTAAGATCCAAGAATATATTTTGTTTTATTATTAAATTTTTTCTTGAACCACTTTTTTCTTCCATTTTTAAGTCTTCGGAGATTTTCAAGTCCTATTGGAATTACAGAAATCTTATCATTATTTTTCATATTGAGATTTTGAGCAAACCAGTGAATAATTTTTTCATCATAGAATTTAAAGGTTTCTTCATTGACCTCTTTGTCACTGTTGTGAGTAATTAGTAAATATCTATTTTGAATCTTTGGGTGATGCGTTTTAAAAAAGATTTCTAATACATCTGTATTAACAAAAATAACATCATTAGTTTTTACATTATGAGGATCAAATGACATGATTTCATCAAAAATAAAGTTTGAGTACCTTCTTAAACTATCTCCTGATAAATAAGGTATGCTCGAAGGTCTAAAAATATTCGGATACCTTTCAAGTGTTATCCAAAAAAATTTAATTTTTAAATATTTTACAATCTTACTTATTTGCATCAGTTGCTCTAATTTAATAATATTATGCTTAATTTTCTGATAAAGAAATATCTATATTTTCTAACATTTCAATTGTCTTCATTGTTAAGGATTTCGAATTGAGATTGTTAACAGTATCAGTTTTTGTAATTCTGTTTTGAAAGTCTTTAATAACTTCATCGAGGGGTTCTTTAAGATTTAGATATGGGACTACAACATCGCCAATTGAAAAATTAAATATAGAACCTAATGAATTATCTAATTCTGAAAAATCTTGAACTTTTTTATCATATATTTTTACTTGTTCATTTAAATTTGTATCATCATATACTATCATTTTTTCCGTGCCAACAATTTTTACTTTTCTAGATTTTTCAGGATGAAGCCAGCTTGCAAATATTGAAACAAACTTTTTTGGAAAATTAATTGAAATATTAACCATATCATAGTTTGAATTATTACTATTTTTGTAACCTGCAGAACTATAATTTTCTACTTTATCTTCGATTAATGCGTTCATAATAGAAATATCGTGTGTAGCTAAGTCCCACAAGCAGCTTACGTCTGACCTTATAGGTCCTAAGTTAGTTCTTTCAAAACTAATGTGCAAAAGATCTCCGATCTCACCGCTCTTAATTAAATCATTGATATAAAGGACAGAGGTGTTGTACAAAAAAGTGTGGTCAGTTAACAAAACAAGTTTATTTTTTTCAGCTAAATTATAAAGTTCAACTGCTTCACTTAATTTCGTAGTTAGTGGTTTTTCAACTAAAACGTTTACATTATTAGATAATAAATACTTAACTATTTCAAAATGTGTTTTCGTTGGTGTACAAACTATAGCAACATCAATATCATCAATAACTGAATACAGGTCTTCAATATTATCAAAGTTTTTATATTCAGGAATATTGTGTTGTGTATCAAGCACATACTTTAAATCAAAAAGGTTGTCCTCTTTATTTAATATTCTTATAAAATTTTTACCCCAGTAACCAGCTCCAATTAAAAGAGTATTCATTTAGACCTTCCTTGCACTTACTTAAATTTTATTTTGTAACTTTAATAATTGTATCAATAACTTTTAAAACTTCCTTTTGTTTCATTTTAGGGAAAACAGGAAGTGAAACTAAGTTACTAGAGTACTTTTCAGCATTTTTTGCATCTAGGTTATTTTGTTTATGTTTTTTATAAGCTATTTGCTTATGAATAGGGACAGGATAGTGTATTGATAACTCTACACCGTTCTTTTTAGAATCTTCTATCACTTTATTTCTATTTTTAACCCTTAAGACATAAAGATGCCATACATGTTTATTTTTATTAAATACTTTAGGAGTGATAATATTTTTAAACTCTGATAAAGCTTCATTATATTGATTTGCTATGCTTCTTCTTTCATCATTCCAGTCATCTAACTGATTTAGTTTTTTAGATAAAACAAAACCTTGAAAAGGTTGCAAGCGGGAATTAAATCCTTGATATTTGTGATAATATTTTTTCTCACTTCCATAAACTCTTAAAGTTGAAATCTTATCTGCCAATTTTTTGTTATTTGTTGTAACGGCTCCTCCGTCTCCCCATGCGCCTAAGTTTTTACCTGGATAAAAACTATAAGCTGCAGCTATGGAATAATCTCCAACATTTTTATTATTATTATCTTTTGCACCATGAGATTGTGCAGCATCTTCAATTAAAAAAATATTTTTCGATTTTGCTATTGAGCTGAGTTCATAAAGGTTAGCCATTTGCCCGTAAAGATTTACTGCAATTATGGCTTTTGTATTCTTGGATATTTTATTTTTAACATCTTGCAAGTCAATTAAATAGTATTCATCATTGTCAACAAATACTGGTTTAGCACCCGTTCTACTAACTGCAATCGAAGTAGCTATGAAAGAATTAGTTGGTAAGATTACTTCATCTCCATATCCGACATCCAAACCTCGCAAAATTAATTCTATTGCGTCGGTTCCGTTTGCGCAGGATATAGAATATTTCTGGCCTGTGTACCCAGCAAATTCAATTTCAAATTCTTTAATATAATCATTCAATACAAATTGACTATTCTCAATAATATTCTTAAAGACTTTAAGAGAATCCGAAATAATAGGTTTATGTATCCGAGTTAAATCATTGAAAGGCACGTATGTCATAAATTAAACTTTAATAATTAAATTAAGTTATTTGAAACAAATAAAAAATCAATTTTTAAAATTCTTTAAATAAATATATTGTTTTTTTTTAAATATACTTGGAATATGAAATTGTCAATTGTAACTCACATGACAAATCCTGAAGAGAGAATGGATCCCTGGAAAGAAGCTCTAGAGTGTTATTCCCATTTTTCAGAAGATATAGTAGTTGTTGGAAAAGATTGGGAAGAAGAGTTTGAGTGGAAAAAAATAGGACAAGTTTTTCAAGAAGGCTTTGAAAAAGCAGAAGGTGATTGGATATTAAACATAGCCTTAGATATGTTTATTCACGAAAATGACAAAGATAAACTTTATTATTATTTAAATCTTTACTCAGATGAGCCAGCGCTGGCATTTCCTAAACTTAAATTTTACGACCCCTATAGATATCAGATTATGAATTTTGAGGCACTATTACTAAACAAAAGAAAATTTAGGGATATTAAATTAAATGGAGGTGGTGATTTATGCTTACCTACTTTAAATGGCAAAGTTCTGGAGGTCCCAACAATCAATTTTGTTAAAATTCCCCTATATAATTATGATACGACTTTTAGGACAAAAAGTGTGATAGCACACGACAGAGCAAGATTTGCAAGAGCTTGGAATAGAGAATTTGGCAATTATGGAGACAGAGGAGGAGGGTTGCCAGAAGAAGCTTTTAATGCTTGGTTCAAAATGGTAAAAGAAAGATATAAGAATCATACAAACAAATTCGACATAAGTTCACATCCAAAATTCATAAAGCAAAATCTAAAAGAGCTAAACCCAGAACAATTTGGCTATGACTTATTTAACCTCAAGGATAGAAAATTTTTATTTCAAAACCCAAAATATTTTCTAAGGCAACAAAGAATAAAGCAAAAGTATTCCCTTTTTAATTTATTTGAAGGAAAGTAATGTATTTATTAATTCAGGCTTTTTTATGTAGTTCTATAATATGAGGTAAGAATTTTAAAATGTATGATGTAATTGTTATTGGAGCTGGGCCAGCAGGCTTAACCGCCACCCATGAACTATCAAAAAATAAGAAAAGTGTCTTGTTACTTGAAAAAAAAGAAAATGTTGGAGGTTTAGCTGAAACAAAAATATTTGGAAAATATAGATATGATATAGGCCCACACAGATTCTTTACAAAGAATAAGGAAATAAATAATTTATTTTTAAAAGTTCTAGATAAAGATGCTGTAAAAGTAAATAGAAAAACAAGAATATTATTTAACGATAAGTATTTTGACTATCCCCTAACTCCCATTAATGCTTTATTTGGCCTAGGTTTTATTGAATCGTTTCAAATCGGTGTCTCATATATTATTGCCAGGTTAAGAAGTAGGTTGAAATTAATAAAAATAAATAACTTTGAAGATTGGGTAATTGATAGATTTGGAAAAAAATTATATTCTAATTTTTTTAAAAACTATACAGAAAAAGTATGGGGAATTGAATGCAGGGAAATAGGAAAAGACTGGGCTTCTCAAAGAATTAAAGGCCTAAGCTTATTTACAGCTATAAAATTTGCTCTTTTTCCAAATAGTAAAAAAAGGCCCAAATCTCTAGTAGATAGTTTTTATTATCCAAGACTAGGTGCAGGCATGCTTTGGGAGAAATTTGAAAAATTAATTCAGAATGAATATGACGAATTTTCTACAATTTTAAAAAATTCTAATGTAATAAGTATAAAGAAAGAAGATGATTTGTATTTTGTAAAGACAGAAAGTGAAAAAGGTGAACAAAAAATCTACAAATCCAAATCTTTGTTTTTTAGTAACCCGCTTTTAAGCTTTGTAGATATCTTCGAAGGAAATATTCCTGAAGAAGTTATTAAAGCGAGAAAAAATCTAAATTATAGAAATCATATTAGTGTACACATTGCAGTTGATAAAAAATTATTTGATGATAATTGGATTTATATACATTCTCCTGAAATAAAAATGGCACGAATTTCGGACTTTACAAACTTTTCTCAACATATGTCAACTGAAGGAGAATACCCCCTGACTTTAGAGTATTTCTGTTTTGAGAATGAGCATATTTGGAATCAGAATGATGAATTTATAATAAACCTTGGAATTAAAGAACTTAAAAAAATATTTAAAGTTGATTTTAATGTTATCCATTCAGCAGTTTCTAAAAATAGTAAAGCATACCCAGTAATTAAAACTGGCTACGAAGTTAGTATAAGCACCATTAAAGACTGGATTAAAAAACAAGACAACCTTGTTCCTATAGGTAGGTCTGGAATGTTTAAGTACAATAATCAGGACCATGCAATGGCAACTGGTCTTTATGCCGCAAGAAACTTAATAGGTATTGGGGAGTATGATATTTGGCAAGTAAATGTTGATGGAGAATATCATGAAGAAGATTCATCGAACAATTAAAATTTAATGAATAATCCTTTATACATTTACTATACATATACAGCATTAGCGCTTGCTTTTTTATTTATTTTTATACTTATTTTTAATAATAAATTATTGAATAAATTTGATTCAAAAATATTTAGTTTGAAAGTTAATCATGCAAGCATAGTTGTACTTTTGATAGCAATCTCTTTTGGATATCAAATACATGCTTTATGGAAAGAAGTCTTATTTTGGGACATCAATAGTTACCTAATAGTTGCCCAAGATATCTTAAGAGGAAACATTCCATATGAATTTCAATGGGAAAACAAAGGACCACTATTATTTTATATTTTTTCAATACCTCTCTTAATAGATGAAACCAATTTTATATTAGCAAAATTATTTTCAGATTTTGTTTTTACACTTGTGGTAGTTAACCTTTATTTTTTAACTTATAAATTGTCTAAAAATAAAATATATTCTTTTTTAGCATCACTATTGTTTATTTTACTAACAAGCGTAACCGCATTATTTCATCCGGGTTGGTCAGAGTTATATGTTTTGTTTTTTTTATCTTCAGCAATCAATATTTACATTCAAGTAAGTAAAACAAACAAAAATAATATGTATTTGATAATAGGACTGTTGCTTTCTTGCTGCTTGTTTATTTCAATGTCCAGCACTCTGTTAATTGGTTTTTTAATAGGTTATATTATTTTTGTTGAGAAATTTGATAAAAAAGTAATATTAAATTTTTTCTTTGGAGGAATTATTCCTGTGATAATATTTTTCACTCTCTATGCCTCTAGAGGAATGTTTTATGAATTAATCCAAACAATGATCATTATTCCTCTTGATTATACAAACTATAACCCTGGTTTCTTGATAAATTTTCATGAACTTAGGTCAATATTATTTAGTTATTTTCAAAATGATAGACTCTGGCCAATATTTTTTGTGATAGTTTTTTTGATATTAAATTTTTTCATTCTCAATTTTTTGAAATCAAAACACGCAAATCTTAACTTTATATTTAGCTTATTGGTCATTTCATTAATTATTTTTTTGAGTGGTACAGGATATTTTCATCATGCTTATTATCTACTTTATTTTATTGCTGCATCATTTAGCTTTTTAAATAATAAACTGATCAAAAATGTTTCATCAATTTTGATATTATCGACGTTTTTAATTACTGCTCCACACCTATTTAAGTCATCGATAAACAATATAGATAATATTTACAATTTAGAATATCCAGTCTATAAAGAATATGTTGAAATTAAAAATACATATAATTTTGAGTCAGTTTTAGCATTGCAGGATTTCATTTTTCTTTTTTATGCTAATTTACCCAACTCTTCATATTTTGCACATCCAGGGATTTATACTTTTGAATCTTTTGTCAATGAACTATCTAGCACTGTAGGTACAAATAAAATCTCACTTGAAAACATTATTCAAGAACAGCCTGACATAATTATTTGCGGAGACCTAATAAAAGAAGAATTTTGTAATAATCTTAAGGAAAATAATCATTATTTTATTTATCAGCCAAAATACATAACTTCAAAGGTATTTATTAGTAATAAATTATCCAATAATTAAACATCATTTGATAATTTTTATTTTCCCTAATCATGATGTGAGTATAAAAATTTGTACCACGCACTTCTTCTTTATAGGAGAAGAATTGTTATAGAATAGATAATAATATTTTTTAGTTAGTTAATTTTATGGAAATAGATATAAAAAAAATTTTACAAAAGTCTCTTCAAATTAGATATTTTGAAGAAAGGTTGCTTGAAGAATATAAAAAAGGATTAATTCACGGGACCATCCACACATGTATTGGTCAAGAAATATTTCCATGTATATTGGCAGAATACACAAAAGACTACTTCTGGTTCTCTAACCATAGAGGACATGGTCATTATATTGCAAAAACTGATGATTTTAGAGGCTTAGCATCTGAAATTTTACTTAAAGAAAACGCCATTGCTGGAGGAGTTGGTGGAAGTCAACATTTAAAAAATATTAACTTTATATCAAACGGGATTCAAGGAGGCCAAACAGGAATAGCAACGGGCTATAGTTCACAACTTCTTAATAATGAAGAATATGCTTCAGTAATGTTTCTGGGAGATGGCACTCTAGGTGCAGGCCATATATATGAAGCCTTTAATTTAGCTGGGATTTATAATTCTAAAATTATATTTGTTTTAGAAGACAATAAAATTGCTCAATCTACTCCAAGTTCTAGAACATTTAATGGAAATATTAAAGGTATAGTAGAGAGTTACAATATTGACTATGTAAAATGTGATAGTAATAACATTCAATCTATGATTGATGCGGTTGAATTTGCATCAATCAATAGAAAAGGACCTGTATTTATTCACCTTAATACACAAAGATTATCTTCTCATTCAAAGAGTGATGACAATAGAAAAAACGAAGATATTGAGACATTGCAAAAAAGTGATATTCTTAATTCTGAATTAAACGATGGTAACTTAAGCTATGAGTCAGAATATATACAAAACATAAAAACTTTATTTGATGAAATTATAAATTCAGAAAATCTTCAATACATTAAGCCAATAAAACAAAGCGTTGAGATTGAGATAAACACTGATTTTCCAAAAAATAGTAATAGATTTTCTGATCATATAAATAAATCTCTACATGACTTTATGGAAAACAACTCCAATTCATTACTTCTTGGAGAGGACATAGAAGACGATCCCTTTAATAGTGGAAAAGTATATGGGGGAGCATTTAAAGTGACTAAAGGTCTGTCAACCAAGTTTCCGGAAAGAACATTCTCTATGCCAATCAGTGAATCTGGTTTTACAGGATTTGGGACAGGACTATCCCTTAGGGATCAATATGTAATTATTGAAATAATGTTTGCAGATTTTTTATCACAAAATTTTGATCAAATTTTTCATCAAATTACCAAAATTCCTACGATTTATGGTTCGTATACTAACTTACCAGTATTAATTAGAGCAGCAGGCTTTGCAGGCAATGGATATGGCCCTACACATTCTTCTAGTATGGAAAATATTTTTTTTGGGTTGCCAAATCTTGATATTTTTATTCCTAATTTATTTTTTGATTATGAAAATATTTTAAAGTATTTTCAAGTTTCTAAAAGTCCAATATTATTAATTGAGCCTAAAACTTTATATACAAAAAAAATGTCCCCTGACATTTATACAGAATATAGCTTAATAAATATTGACTATACAACTACCGTTGAGCCAAAAAATAGGAATCCAATATGTACAATTTTTGCATATGGTCCAGAATTTGACCTAGTAGTTTCAAATCTTGAATACTTAGCAAAAGAGTATGAAATATATGTTAATGTATTATCGCCAGTAAAAGTAAATGAAGTAAAGACAGAAATAATTAGTGAATTATTAAATAAATCTGGTTCAAGATTGTTGAATTTAAACCAATCAGCTTTAAATTCAAATATTGGCAACCACTGGATAACTGAAGTTTTAAAAAATGAACAAATCAACTACTATAACTCAAATGAGATTACTGACTGGATTCCGACTGGAAGATCTGAAAAAAATGTACTGCTCAATAGAGAGAAATTAGTTCAAATGTTGGATTACATCAATGACTAATGGCAATATTTTTATTGAAAGGAACTCTCCTTCTGATGAAGAGTTTTTTCTTCATCAGATTTATGTATCTAATGGCGAGTTTGTAAAGAAAGATACATTATTAGCTGAAGTTGAAGGAGCTAAGGCAGTTTTTGAGATATATTCAGATGAAGAGGGGTATTTTTACACAAAATTTAAAAATGGGGATTATATTGATATCGAAACTCCTTTAGGCATTATTTCAAAAGAGAAAATAGAAATAAAGTCATTAGATGCCGAAGATGAAAAGTCCGTAGATTTAAACTCACTGAATATCTCAAAACCTGCTTCAAAGTATGTTAAAAATAACAATATAAATTTAGAAAGTTATGTGGACACTCTTTCTAAATTAGAACTTATTACTGTTGAAGATATTAAAAAAATAGTGAATAATTTTAAAAAAACGGAAAGATTTGAAATTGAAATTAAAGATGAAAATATAAATAATTGGGCAAAACTTAATATCAAAGATGATAGAGAACCACTATTTTTAATTGGTGGTGGCTACGGTTCTTATCAAGTACTTGAATTGATTATTGATTCAGGAAAATATTTTCTAGAAGGTTATTTTGATGATAGTGATGATAATAAATTAGATTTGCTAGGTATTAAAAAATTTGGGAGTGCGGATGAAGACAGCATTATCAAAGCACTTAAAGACTACAAAGTAAAAAATATTACTATTGCCATTTCTAATAATCCACTAATACGCTCAAAATTTGAAAACTTGGGAAATAATAATATAAATTTAGTAACTTTGGTACACTCGTCAGCAATCATTGGAAATAATGTAAAGATTGGAGAGGGTTCCACAGTCTTTGCAGGCGTACACATAGGACCAGATACAGAAATAGGAAAAATGTCATTTATTAGCTCTAATTCTACAATTGAGCACCATAATAAAATAGGTAAAGCCTTCTGTTGTGGTCCAAATTTTTCAAGTTCAGGGATAGTTGAAATAGGAGATTTCGTTAGGACCGGAATAAATGTCGGAGTAGAACCATTTGTAAAAATTGGTGAAGGCGTAGTTTTAGCTAGTGGGGTAATAGTTACAAAAAATATCGAAGATAAAGAAATAGTAAAATTTAATAAATAGAATCAATTTAAAACATCAGTAATTGTAAGGGCTGTACTAGGTAGTACTAGAAGACATCAGTCTGTATCTTACGTTTTTTTA
>MDTA01099699.1_pt1 | contig 12063 bp, 5 predicted proteins | sample 811151 | NCBI WGS metagenome assembly MDTA01 (sample SAMN05326648, study PRJNA326480) | marine metagenome | isolation source: seawater | place: Indian Ocean: South | collected 2010
CAACTTGGCTGACGGTGATGACTGCCTGAGCACCTGTCAGCTCCATGTTTGCGGCGACGGCATCGTCGGCCCCTCAGAAGGCTGTGACGACGGCAACGAAGATCCAACCGACACCTGTGCCAACTGCGCTCTGGCCAGTTGTGGCGATGGGGTGGTGCAAGCAGGCGAGCGTTGCGATGATGGTAACCTGGCCGATGACGACGAATGCCTTTCAACCTGTGTGCCGGCTCGCTGTGGCGATGGTCAGATCTGGGCAGGAGAGGAGGATTGCGATGATGGCGATCGAGTCGACTCCAATGCCTGTACCAACAGTTGCGAGCCCGCCCGATGCGGCGACGGCGTGTTGCGCCGGGATCTAAACCCGGAAGATGAAGGCTACGAAGGCTGTGACGATGGCGGCCAGAGGGAGGGCGACGGCTGCAGCGCCGCCTGCCGAGTGGAACGCTGTGGCAACGGTCGCGTGGATGCGAACGAAGAATGTGACGATGGCAACGACGTGCAGACAGATCGATGCACTAGCGCATGCAGTCGAGCCCGTTGTGGGGATGGAGTGACGTGGGCAGGCATTGAAGATTGCGACGACGGCAACTTCGAAAATTCAGACGCCTGCACCAATGCCTGTCAGCTAGCACGCTGTGGCGATGGCTTTGTCTTCGACCGCCGTGAGGACTGTGATGATGGCAACAACGTGGATACGGACGCCTGCACCTCCGGCTGCCGTCGGGCTCTCTGTGGCGATGGAATCACTCGCGCTGGCGTTGAAGAATGCGATGATGGCAACCTAGAAGATACAGACGCTTGCACCCGGCGCTGTGAAAATGCCCGCTGTGGGGATGGCCATCTCTGGCAAAATGAAGAGCAATGCGACGACGGCAATGACATCGCTGGCGATGACTGCACCGATGTTTGTGCGCTCGCCCGATGTGGTGACGGTATCGTCCATGGAGGTGAAGAAGAATGCGATGACGGCAACGATGATGACAGGGACGGCTGTCGTCGCGACTGCATGATCCAGCGTTGTGGCGATGGCATTATCGATGGTGACGAGGGTTGTGATGATGAGAACCCAATCAACGAAGATGCCTGCACCAATGCGTGTCAGCCAGCGGCGTGTGGTGATGGCATCGTGCGGCTCGACCTTGCCGAGGGAGACCTGGATTTTGAAGCCTGTGATGACGGGGATAACGATGATGCCGACGCCTGTCTAAACAACTGCAGAGAAGCTCGCTGTGGAGACGGCGTGGAGCGTCAGGATCTAGCACCAGAAGAAGAAGGCTTTGAGGCCTGCGATGAAGAGAATGACAGCAACGAAGATGCCTGCCTCGCCAATTGTCGGCTCGCCGAATGTGGGGACGGCTTCGTTCATGAGGGCGTGGAAGAATGCGATGGCGGTGAGCATTGCGACGAAGCCTGCGAAGCCATCGCTTTCTGCGGCAATGGTCGCCTTGATCCAGGCGAAGATTGTGATGATGGAAATGACGACAACATCGATGCCTGCCAAAACAACTGCCAGGTGGTAAGTTTTGCCGTCTATCACAACGGTTTGTACTGGGCTTGGGCATCCCCGTGTTCTGGTGGGTGCTCAAATGCGACACCTGGTCATTACGGCCGGGGTTGGCGCTGGGTTCGAAACGATCAAGAATGGGGCTTACGACCCAATCGAGGTGCATTTGGAAACAACCGCTGTGCTGCACCCCAATTTGACCCTACGCACAACCACTGCGATTGGAATGATCCGATTGTTTACCAACACGATGGCGGCTCATCAGAGCTCTGGCTGGTTCACGATTGAGCCAGAAGTCGTTCCAATCGCTGGACATCATCTGCCCGCTTCAACTGCTGCCACTGACTTAAGGCAAAACCATAACAATCCCGGGCCGCTTGGCTCTGTTCTTCGGCACGGGCTAAATCGCCGGCCTTCTCCAAGCTCCAAGCCAAATCTCCATCGACAATTCCCGCTTTTTTCACCTTGGCTTGAGCCTCTGCGAAGGCCTCAGTAAAGTGCGCCCAGTCCTGGCGGGCAATCAAACAAGGCAGCAGCAAAGTTTGGGCGTAAATCAACCAACCGGCGGAACCCAAGCCTTTCAACTCAGCGACCGCTCGATTGAGGTACTCCTCCGCCTCATCAAAGCTTTCCTGGTTCATTAAAGTAAGGGCCAAATTCATGGCGACAACCGCCGTGCTGCGCCCAGTGGTCTCATACATTTCCATGGCTCGGGTGTATTCTTCCTTCGCCCGGTTAAGATCCCCCCGCAAACGGGCGATTTCAGCGACCCCGTTGATCGCATTCCCGATGCCAGCGAGTTGCCCCCCAGCTTCGTAAGCTTCGAGAGCTCTTTGATAATGAGATTCTGCCGCCACTAAATCACCACGTTGTTGCGCCACCATCGCAAGGCCTAACTGGTTTGAACCTGCGAACTGGGGGCCACTTAATGCGAGCGCATTTTCGAGCGCATCCTGGGCTTCAACGAGTTGACCACGAGCAAGCAGTTGCATCCCCAAAAGCCCTGAAGCCTGACCTCGCTGGTCATCTTCTGATTGCTCGATGGCCTTCCGAGCGAGATGAAGTCCCCGATCCCATTCGCCCCGGGCAGCAGCCAACTTGCTGGCAGAACGCAGCACCGTTCCCTTCATGTGGGGCCATGCTGCCTGATCCAATTGTTTTACAAGACTCTCCAGACGATCCCAGTCGGCTGCACCCTCGGCGACTCCCACCTCCACATAGAGGCGCAGTGCGTATCGAGTGTCATCGTCAGAGAGCCCAAGCTTGGACAAGGCCAAATCATAATCTGCGAGAACGGCTTTCGTCTCACCAATGCTGCCGCCTTGAGCGAATTCTTTGACCGCATTCGACAAAGGGTCTAAAGCTTCTTCAAAGGCTTGGGCTGCCAAAAAGTGCTGCGCGATCCGGTAGGATAACCCTCGTCTTCTGGGCATTTTCGCCAGTGCAGTGGCACAATGACGATGGGCAGCTGCCCACCGAGACTGCTCCCGAGACTGCCGACCAATGGATTCTCGAAACAGGTGATGACTGAACCGCCATCCACCCTCCCGAATCTCCATCAAATCTTGCCCGAGCAGGTCATCGATCAGGGCTCTGCCCAAGGGAACTCCCACCTGGGTGCAGACCATATGCAGTTCGTGCTCATCCACATCCTGACCCAGTGCCGCAGCGAACTCGAGACTGATCAAACTGGTCTGAGGGTAGTTCTTCGCGATGGAATGCAAGCGCTGACTCCACAGGCTGTGAATGTCGTCGGGCAACTCGGCCCGCTCTCCCTTCGCCAATCGAAAGCCAGCATCACCCACCTCAAGAACTCTGCGCTCTACCCAATCGCCCACCAACTGAACGGCGAACAATGGATTGCCGCCAGAGCGTTCCACCACCTTGGCCGCAAGCCCTGCCTCCAAGCCAAGCATTTCTTCCACCAACTCCGTCCGGTATTGTGGCGGCAGTTCGCTCACCACTCGGCGATCGCAAAATTCGGATTCCAGCAACTGTCGAAGGAGACTTTGCTCCAACGGATTGTCATCAAGAAGCTCCTGCCTGTGGGTCAGGATCATCAGGACAGGAAAGCTATGAAGCTCCTGGTTCTCCAGCAAATAGTCGACAAATGCGAGGGCGTCCGAACCCCACTGCAGATCGTCGAGACACAAAACGATGGGTCGCTCGTTGGCGACTCGAGACAGGAGTCTGCGGAGGACGGCGTAACGCTCTCGAGGATCGGCGAAGGAGATCGTCATCGTACCACTGCTTGCCAGCAGATCCAGTTCCTCAGTCCCCAATAAAGAGATCAGCGCATCCCGCTCCACCGGGTCCACAACCCCTTGACGCTCCAAGACCTTGGTCACCCGTTCACTGAGGGCATCACCACTCAGTCCCTGGGTGCGCAGGACCTGGGCACAAAGGTCAGCAAGGGCGACGCCTGGAGCTTGGGTCGGGTCGTGTCCCACCTGGAGAACTCGAGCCACACCCAACTCCGTGGAACGTACGGCCATCCACTCGGCAATTCGGCTTTTTCCCGTCCCTGCCGGACCTTCAAGGACAACGACTCGAGATTTTCGGGTCTGACGAACCCGCTTCAGCGCGTTCCAGAGGAGGTCTCGCTCATCAAATCGGTCCACCATCGGCACTTGCCGAAGACCAAAGAGGTTGAGACCTGCACCCACAAGACGGGGTTCAGGCTGGGGAGGAACAGCGGACTGCCAATGAACAGGCATCTCGGGAATGACACGTTGGGCGAGTTCATGCTCCCGAGGTCTCTCTTCGGCCGTCCCAAACTCGCTGGTCGGTTGGTCCGAAAAGTGCTGGTGTGGATCCGGTTCACGAAAGGGACTGATGTCGACCATGATCGTCTGACTGTCCCGAAGTTCGGGATTTTCAGTCATCGGGTTTTGCCACCGAGGCAATTCCCCTTTGACGAGACGCCTTAAAGACTCCCTCGCATCGGCTGCATTCTGAAAACGTTCCGAAGCCAACTTTTCCAAAAGTCTTCGCATCCAGCCCTCGAAGCCTTCTGGAATGTCGAAGCTTGGACGAAGTTCAGGGAGAGGCTGCCGCACATGGGCTGTCAGCAGTTGCACCAAACGTTTATGACCAAAAAATGGGGGGCGTCCTGTGCAGAGGTCCCAAGCCAGGCATCCGACGGCGTAGAGGTCAGTCCAAGGACCATAATCGCGCCAATTCCCATAACATTGCTCAGGAGCCATGTAGTGCGGCGTCCCAACGGTTCGGCTCTCATCGTCGATCACATCGCCAAGATCGAAAGCTAAACCAAAATCGGTGAGCTTGAGTCCGGGGCGAGCATCCTCCCCCGTGGAGAACATCACATTGTCTGGCTTTAGATCACGGTGCAACACGCCCCGAGCATGGGCGTAGGCAAGGGCGGATAGAATTCGGTCGAGAATATCCGCCAACTCTTCAAACTGAGTCGGCCGGACATGAAAGAGACTCTGCCCAGAACAGAATTCCATCGCCAACCATGGAGTTCCCTCCTTGATGGCTCCACCACTGGCTGCCGCTGCCTGGGCATCAACCCGCCCATGGTCAAAAACCATAACAATACTGTCATGATTTAGGCCAGCAACGGCGCGAACTTCACTTCGAAATTGTTCAAACCACGTCTCCGACAACTCCTCGGAGTGACTCACAAATTTGATGGCGACTGGAACCCCTTGAGCTCGGTGCAAGCCACGCCAAACCTCTGCCATACCCCCTTGACCGAAAGGTTGCAGTGCGGAGAACGGTCCCAGACGAATCTCAGGCACCGGATTAAAGGTTCTCTAAGAGCTTCTTGCAGCCGGTATTTTTCAAACGAACCAACTCTTTTTGCCAGAGATCCCAATCGGGTTCTTTGGCGGAATTACCCTTCAACTTGAGCGCCTTTGTCACCAAATCACAGGCGCTCTTGTGCTCCCCCTGACCGATCAGCGTTTCAGCAAGGTAAACGAAGCTTCGAAGGTTGGTTGGTGCCTTCTTGACGGCAGTGCGTAAGTACTTGGCTGACTTGGCTCGGTTTCGTTTCGGCCAAGGCAAGGAATGGTAGTATCGCCCCCACATGCGCAGGGCGCCGTATTGATCGAAAGAACGGTCCAGTTGGTCCACCTTTTTCAGTGCGCCGGTGTACTTGGACTCAGCGCCTTCCCACAGCGCTTTTGCAATGGAGATTCCAAGGCTCCACTGACCCACAGCCCAAGCGTAGTAATAGTGACCTTCAACTCTTTTCGGCTGCACCTGTACGGCCCGCTTGGCCACGTTCATCGCTTTCTTTCCAAGACGAAAACGTGTCTTTGTGTCTCGATAATAGGGCGCTTCGTCAGCGATCCAAACGTAACATCGTGCCAAGCGCCAGGCGGCTTCAAAATCTCCCTGATGGGGTTCGAGGCGCTTTGCTAACTCCCGAGCGATCGCCGTCCGGTTCGCCGGCGTCCGTTGTGCCCAGCGAGCATCCACCTCTTCCACCAATCCCGCCGGGAGGGAAGCCAGCACGATCGCCATCGTCAGACCCACTTAGTGTCCGCTATCATCCGCGTGATCCGCTGCATGGGCAGCGATCACCTCATTGGCGATATGGTGACCTGCGTAAATAGAGATCGCCAAAGAAATGCCTGCAACCACTGCGAGCAGGACAAAGTTCTTCGTGGCGACGGCCAGTGTACTCGGTACAGATTCTTCATGTTCACCCATTATAGTCTCCTCGCTAGTTTGCGACTTGTGCCGCTTGGCGCTCGGCCTGACGCCGGCGAATGTTCTCCATGGAATCGTTGGGAATCGCAGAAATTAAGCGGCGCGTATATTCCTGCGCCGGTTGACGATAGATCTCTTCGGATGGCCCCATCTCAACGATCTTCCCCTCATTCATCACCGCCATGACATCACTCATGAACTTCACAACACTTAAATCATGACTGATGAAGATGTAACTCAAACCTCGACGCTCCTGTAGATCTTTCAGCAGATTCAAAACTTGAGCTTGGACGCTCACATCCAATGCACTCACCGACTCATCGCATATGATAAAACTCGGATCGATCGCCAGGGTTCGAGCAATACAGATTCGCTGGCGTTGCCCTCCCGAAAATTCGTGTGGGAAGCGCCGTAAATGCTCAGCACCCAAGCCCACTTCCTCGAGCAGTGCTACCGTCCGATCTCGGCGCTCCGATGGCCCAGCACCGATGTTGTGGATCACCATGGGCTCCGTGATAATCGATTCCACAGGCATCCGAGGATTCAGCGAGCTGTAGGGATCTTGGAAGATGATCTGTAGTTCCTTGCGAATGTTCCGCAGAGCAGCTCCGGACAACTGAGCTAGATTCACGGCGGTGTCTTTCCCGGACGGACGATAGAGCACCTCTCCCCCATTGGGTTCAATAAGCCGAAGGATGGCCCGGCCCGTCGTGGTCTTACCACATCCAGACTCCCCGACGAGCCCCAAGGTTTGTTTGGGGTAAACCTTAAAACTAATCCCATCGACCGCCTTCACATAACCCACGGTCCGCCGAAGGATTCCCGCCTTTTTGGGAAAATAGACCTTCATCTCGTTCACTTCGAGAATCGGTGCCTCGTCGCTTTCGGTGAGCTTTCCACGACCACTGTGCGCCAGTTCCCGGAGTCGCTCTTCGCTCAAATCTTTCGCCGAAACCTGCACGGTACCATCCGGCTGTTCTGCAACCGCCATGAAGTCTCCGACGGTCGGCAAGCGAGTGAAGTCACTTTCGAGTCGAGGTCGGCAAGCGAGTAATCCACGGGTGTAGGGGTGTTTAGGATTGTCGTAGATCTGCTCCACTTTGCCACACTCAACGAGCTTACCGCGAAACATAACCGCAACTTCGTCAGCGATTTCAGCAATCACTCCCAGGTCATGGGTAATGAAAAGAATCGCCATCCCCCGTCGGTCACGCAACTCCCGCAAAAGATCGAGAATCTGAGCCTGAATGGTGACGTCGAGTGCTGTGGTGGGCTCATCGGCGATCAACAGGCGCGGGTTGCAAGACAGTGCCATCGCAATCATCACACGCTGCTTTTGCCCACCGCTCATCTCATGGGGATACTTATGAATCGACTGACTTGGCTCAGGGATTCCAACTTCGTCGAAGAGTTCGATCGTCCGCTGTTTTGCTTCTTCAGCACTGAGCCCCTCATGAAGTCGAATCGCTTCGACAACCTGATTACCCACGGTGAAAACAGGGTTCAGGCTCGTCATCGGCTCCTGGAAAATCATCGCCATGTCTTTACCGCGCATGGCTCGTCGATCCACAGCACTGACGGACTCTAAGTCCTTACCCAGAAAGGCGAGCTTATCGGCTTTCACATCGGAAACAACTTCAGGCAGCAAACCCATCACCGTCAATGAGGTCACCGACTTGCCGCTTCCGGACTCGCCCACAACACCGAGCGTTCGGCCTACCTCCAACTGAAGGTCGATGTTATCGACAGCTTTAACGATCCCATCTTCCGTGTGGAACCAAGTCCGCAGCCCTTCGATCTCTAAAATGGTATCGCCCACCAACCCTCCTCGCTCCGCTGCGTCCTAACCCATGGTTCCCCTCCGGGGAAGTGTGATTGACCAACGATTGGAAATCTGGCGCAGGCCAGGTATCCTGTGCCCCCTGGAGCCATGTCCATGCACCGTCTCTCACTCCTTGCCATCGTTGTTGTCACAGCCACCTCTTGCTCCAGTGATACGGTGATGATCCGAGATCGAGTGTCGACTTGTGGCAATGGTGAAGTCGAAACCGGCGAAAACTGCGATGACGGCAACACTGATAACAACGACGGCTGCACCAATGGCTGCGAAACCTCCCACTGCGGCGATGGAATCTTGCGGCAGGATATGGATGCCGATGACCCTCTCTTCGAAGAATGCGACGATGGGAATGCCGACGATACCGACTCGTGCCTGACCAATTGCCGACCGGCTTACTGCGGCGACGGCGCCTTGCGAATGGACGTGAGCGAGGGCTCGCCTGGCTTCGAAGCATGCGACGATGGGAACGAGGACGATCTCGACGCCTGTCGTCTCAACTGCAGCATCGCCTACTGTGGTGACGGCGTTGTCCGAACGGATCTCGATGAAAGCGAGGAAGGCTACGAGGAATGTGATGATGGCAACGACATCGAAGACGATGGCTGTCGAGACAACTGCATTGCGGATATCTGTGGCGACGGTGTGGTGGGTCCAGGGGAGGGCTGTGATGACGGCAATGACAACGAAGACGACGAATGTGTCGGCTGCGAACCCAAGCTTTGCGGTGACGCCTACGTGGGTCCTGGTGAACTGTGCGACGATGGGAATGATGATGAAACAGACGCCTGCCTAAACAACTGTGCTCCGGCCCAATGCGGTGATGGCATCACTCGACTCGATCTCGAAGACACCGACTCGGAAGGATACGAAGGCTGTGATGACGGAAATCAAATCGAAACAGATGCCTGTACGAACGCCTGCCGCCTGGCTGCGTGTGGCGATGGCATTCAACGGCGGGGGCTTCAATGGGGCGCTGAGGGCTATGAAGAATGCGATGACGGCAATGACGTGGCGGGTGACGGCTGTGCTGCGGACTGTTTTCGAGAAGAATGCGGCAACAACCGACTGGATCCAGAGGAAGCATGCGACGATGGCAACCGACGTCAGAATGACGACTGTTTAAACACCTGTGAAATTGCCCGCTGTGGTGATGGCTTCCTGCGCGAAAATCTTGGGGTCGACGACGACGGTTTTGAACAGTGCGATGATGGCAATGTCGAGATCGCCGATGGCTGCTCAGCAGTCTGCCTTCGGGAGGAATGTGGCAATGCCATCATCGATCCCACCGAGGACTGCGATGATGGCAATGATGACAACAGCGATGCGTGTCCCGAAACCTGCATCTTTGCTCACTGCGGTGACGGTTTCCCGCGCCAGGGTCTGCCGCCAGGGCAACCAGGCTACGAAGAATGTGATGACGGCAATGGGGTGGATGAGGATGCATGTACCACTCGGTGTCTAGAGGCTCGTTGTGGCGATGGGATTCACTGGCCTGAGCGTGAGGCATGCGACGATGGCAATGACAGGGATCGAGACGCCTGTTTAAATAATTGCGAAGATGCTCGATGTGGCGATGGGATCGAACGAATCGATGTGGACGAGGGCAATGTCGATTTCGAGGCATGCGACGATGGCAATGATCAGGATGCAGACGCGTGCACCAATGGATGTCTTCTTGCCCGGTGCGGCGATGGGATCCGCTGGCCTGAGCGAGAAGAATGCGATGATGAAAATGACATCAACGAAGATGCTTGCCTCGCCAATTGTCGGGTCGCCGAATGCGGGGACGGCTTCGTTCATGAGGGTGTGGAAGAATGCGATGACGAAAACTTCATCAATACGGACAGTTGCACCGCTGCGTGCAACCGAGCTGTGTGCGGTGATGGCTTCGTCCAACCCGGTGAAGAATGCGATGATGCAGACCTGGATGATTTCGACGGCTGTACCCGAACCTGCGTTCGTCAGGTTCAGTGCATTCGTGCGGAACAAAATGATGGCAATAACAACACCATGAATGGCGCCGATGGGCCTCTTTGCAATGGTGGTTTCCTGACCGCATTTCAGGGACAGAATGACCGAGACTACTATTGGCTGGAAAGCGGCGGCGGACGTCTACGGGTTTACACTCGAGACGGTGGCGGCGGCTGTGGTACCACCCCCGACCCCTGGCTCACGGTTTACTCGGCGCAAGGTGCCCAACTCGCAACCAACGATGACGGAGGTGGCTGCGGTTACCAAAGCGACCTCTCCGTCAGGATTCCAGCGGGTCGAGTGTATGTGGAAGTTAAACCGTTCAACTGGACCCCGACGAGAACAGGCAACTACCAACTCTACGCCGAAATTCCGTAACCGGAAGCATCGAGTTTCCCCAGCGAAACAGCTAGGTGCCAGAAACGGATTGATAAGTTTTTTTTGCTGCCGCCCTTAGGGCGGATCATCATGAAGCATGGTCACTCCCACACAAAGCGGTCGCGCAGATCTCCAAAGTTGGTCGGAAAACCAACCCAAAAACTTTTTCACTGCCGACCCCTATTTGCAAGCAGCACTTGCTGCAGCTTGGGGTCCTGATCGCTATGCTAAACACCTTCAAGAGCTGGAACATATGGGGGCAGCAGCGGCGGCCTTAGATTCCGATGTACGTCTCAACAATCGAGACCATAATCTTCCTCGACTCGACCCATGGGACGGACTTGGGCAGCCCACTCGTCTCATCGAACACCATCCGAGTTATCATCGGATCGGTGAGGTGCTGTACGGCAGTGGTCAACTCCGCGCCCTTCAGGAGCCTGGTCAATGGCTTTACGCTCTTTCTCTATTCTATCTGGGCGCCCATTTAGGTGAAGCCGGCCATAACTGCCCCATCGCTTGTACAGCCGGTGTCATCAAAGCCCTTCAGGCGGTCGGAACCCCAGACCAAAAGGAGCGATGTCTACCACGGTTGCTCAACACCGAGTTCGGCTATGCCTACACAGGAGCTCAGTTTCTGACCGAGATCCAGGGCGGCTCGGACGTCGGCGCCAACAGCCTCATCGCTCGGGCTGACAGTGACGGTACCTTTCGCCTGTACGGCGAAAAGTGGTTTTGCAGCAACGCGGGTGCAGATCTCATCTTGATCACAGCAAGAGTCGAAAACGGTGAAGTCGGAACCCGCGGACTCGGGTTGTTTCTCATGACAAGTCATCTCGCAGATGGTGAGCGCAACCATTACCGAATCCGACGACTCAAAGACAAACTCGGCACACGGACGATGGCCAGCGCTGAAATCGACTTCGAGGGAGCTGTGGCTGAGCCGATGGGGGATCTAGACAGTGGTTTTATCACCGCCATGACCCAGGTGATTCACACCTCGAGGCTGTACAATGCCTTCGCCTGCCTCGGCTACGCACAGCGGGCAACCCACTTGGCTCGCGGCTATGCCCGGCATCGAAAAGCTTTTGGGCAACCCATTCTAAACTATCCGCTGGTACAGCAAAGTTTGGCGAAGATGTCGGCACTGGTCGCAAGCCAACGAGCACTCGCTTTGCATCTCGCCGGACTGCAAGACGAACAAGAGAAGGGTCAACTGGAGTCTGGGACCAAAGCAGCCTTACGTGTTCTCGTGAATCTTAACAAAAGCCGCAATGCAGAACATTGCCGGGACGTGATTACCGAAGGACTCTCGGTGTTGGGCGGAAATGGTGCCATCGAAAGCTTCTCCCCAATGCCCAGATTACTTCGTGATGTGGTCGTTTGCGAAAACTGGGAGGGCACACACAACACGCTTTACGCGCAAACTCTACGAGACTTCTCGGTTCGATCTCTGCACGAGCCAGCACTCGATCATTTAAAGAAACTGTCGTCAGGTTTGACGCCTGGGGTTCACCGGAGTGCGCTTGATGCAATGGTGAAAAGCCTTGAGACTGATATCGAAGCCTGCCTCAAAACCGATCCGAAACACGCCTCTCTCGCCATGAAGTCCATCTGCCGAGACATGGCTGATGTGGCCGCTGGACTCTGCCTCGCCCGAGAGTCTGAAATATGGCCCTTGCGGCCAGCG
>MDTA01045728.1_pt1 | contig 12062 bp, 7 predicted proteins | sample 811151 | NCBI WGS metagenome assembly MDTA01 (sample SAMN05326648, study PRJNA326480) | marine metagenome | isolation source: seawater | place: Indian Ocean: South | collected 2010
GAATCATATCTCTCATATGTAACCAATGACCTCTGGAAAACTGTCTCAAAACTTACAGTATTAGACTGTATGTTTCCACCAAGAGGGTGTTTTGCTATAACGTAAATACTTCTCTGTTGAATATTAGCATTTGATATTGTAAGTGTGGATACTCTAGCATCTATATCAAATACTTCTTCATCCCGTGCGGATGCGATAATACCAGATGGTTGTATTATTCTAGCATCAAGTCCAGAACCTTGTGTGGTTGAAACCAATAACTGACCATCCAAATACCAATCAAATGAAAACAATGAGGATGTATTATTTGGTATTGTTACCATACACTGAAAGTTTATTTCATTTCCAGCCTCTGTGGTTTTACCAAATGGCTGAGTCATAAAACTTGGTGGTGGAGTTAGTGTTATTGCTATGTTAGTGGTATTGAAGGGTTCATTAAAAGCATTAGCAGACAATCCACTTCCATACGCTGAGTTCACATAATCTGTCTGTAAAAAGAACTCTCTACCATTATCAGTGGTATAACTTAAATTTGATAATGTTAGGGTATTCGTGGTTGAACCAGATATATTTGCCCCATCAGTTAGAGGACCAACACCAACCTCATGCCATTGTAAACCCAATGTTCCAGTATTGCCATTCCTAGATGTCTGATCACTGGGAAAAGTTGCCTGAGTCGTGGCAGTTAGAACTCTGGTTTCATTATCTGGTGATGTCTGAGATGGTGCCGTGAGTGTGGAAAGCGTTGGACCATTAAGGTCCAACGTTGAGTTGATTGCCCTAGCGTGTTTGAAACCTATCATGAGAAGTTCTGACCTCCTACAACTCCGTAAAGTGATGTGCCTCCATCAAATGTAATATAAGAATAAACATCAATAGAACCAGCCACACTGGTCATGACAGGAACAACTCCACCAGGCCAGTTTACTGGTATTGATACACCAGATGTGGTTTCAAATACATCCACTGCGACTGTTTTGGGTGACGTTCCCTGAACAATCTTGATTGTGAAGGATGCTGCTGATCCAGACTTGACACCACTCAATACAAACTTACTTACATTCTCTGTGGTGGTATGTAAGAAAGTATTGTGCTCATTTACTGGCAGTGTGATGGTGTTAGAGGAACTGGTTACCGTTCCTGGTAGTTCATAGGTGCTTTGGAGTCTAGCAGGTTCCCTTACATCAAGAGCAGCAGTGGGAGAAGTAGCATTGATACCAACTCCATCTGCTGTGGTGGCAAGTATGGTTGAACTTGAACCAACATTTAGGTTGGTGGCAGTTAATACTCCAACAGTGATATGATGTGAGGATGAGGCAATATCAAAATCTGTGGAGTTTAATCTTCCACTGATATTTACAGCACCATCAAAGTCTGCTGTTGAGGTGAACCTAGAAAGGTTATTAACTAATAGGTCTGTCTTACCAGTTCCAGGTGATCCAACATGGAGGGTGAATGTGGTATCAAATGCTGTTGTTCCAATACCAACATTAAGATTGTCAATGGGATGAATACCAGTTCCAAGTCCTGCCTGAACACCCTGCATGAGACTATCATTAGCAAGGTTGGTCAGTCCACTACCATCACCATAATATGTTCCACTTGATCCTACAAAGATTCCATCACCATTGGTTCTAATATCATACCCATTAGCAGTGGTTCCAATACCAACACCACCATTATTGATAGCAACCATTGATGTTCCAGAACCAACTTGGAATGAGTTAGTTCCTGGGGTGGTTGTTCCAACTCCAACACTATCAAAGGTATAGATTTGTCTATCCTTATCAAGACTAATACCAGCAAATGGATACCACTCATTATCAGTGGTGAATACCCATCCCCAATGTCCACCCTCCTCAGGTTCTGCCTTCCATACAACATCACCTGCCGTGCCAGATGAGGTTGGTGTAGCAATGCCTACCGTGTATTTTCTAGATACAGTAGCATCACCCTGAATGAATACGTGGTTTGCCTCAATACCCTCTGCTGATGTTGATGTAATCTTCTTGTTAAAGAGTACAGGACCATCAAACTGTGAGAGAAGATTACCAGTATTACCACCCTCAACCTTAAGGGTTCTTGATATGGTAACCTCAGCAGGGTTAATGATATCAATTCCAGTATCAGTTCCTACTGAGAATACATCCTCACCAGTTACTGTTGGGATTGGGGTGTCAAACACCTCCTCCTTACCAGTGTTAGAGGAGATCTTCTTGTTACCAACAAAGAAGTCACCCCTATCATTCATACCAGTGAACACCGTAATACCACCAGCACTATTGAATGATTGTGCTGCTAGTTGCTGCTTAATGTTTGGTTGTTGAATCTGTTTTTCAGGAAGTGCTGTTGAGTAGTTACCAGGACCATATCCAAGATACTCAAATGTGTGACCAGATGCCCTGATAATAGATGGTCTTCTAAGTTCAACTGGTTCAACCAATACCCTTCTTACAACTGAACCCAAGACGTGGGTTGCTGTCTTGGTTCCCATCATACCCCTGAATACCTTAACAGGGTTAGAAACAACGGAGGTCTTGATTCTCATAATCTCATCATCAATCCTCATATAGTCACCAATCTTAAAGTCAAAGTTGGTAAGATTAGTGATATTGACCTCATCAGAGACCAATGTGGAGATTTCAGATGATAGTTCCGCAGTCAGGTTATCATAAACATTCAGAACCCTACCACCAAAGTTTTCATCAAACAGGTTGATGATACCAGGTTGAGGAATCAGACCAGGTGTATATGCTCTCACAGTGCCACTGATTGCTGGTACTGAATCACTCTTACCAATATTCAGTGTAAATGTGGTCAGTCCTACAATCTGCTTAACAATAAAGTCACCATTGTAAAGTTCTGCTCCTGAACCATTCAATGTAATCTGGTTACTTGCCCTGAAACCGTGATTTGTTAATGTGGTAACAGTAGCAAGACCAGTGGTATTATCATATTCAAACTTGGTATTATCAACTGTAAGTCCAATACCAGTAAGAGTACCAAAGGACAGATCAGTAACAGTAGCACCAATACCAGTCAGAGCTGGATTAAGGATAGTAGATCCAATGGATACAACCTCAAGTGCCTTATTGGTGGAGATCCCTGTAATCTCATAGAGTTTGTTATATTCTTTTCTCTCAAATGATGTGATATTCTCAACCCTGATTGTATTACCTACATTGTTCAGGATCTTATCAACAGTAACAGTTGCTTCTGTAAATGGTGCGAAGGTTGAGATACCAGCGTTGGATACCGTAAGGACATCTCCCTCAAGGTAATCCGTTCCTGAGTTCATAATCTCAACATCAGTCAGTGTGCCTGATGAATCAACAGTGATTCTAGCACTGGCATCAATACCATTACCATTTGCTAGTGATACATTGTAAAGACTCTCAACACCACCAGTATTATTACCATAACCAGCACCAGCACTGGTGATACTAACTTTTGTGATTCTATTCAGACCGTGCTCAGTCTTGGTATGAATGGTATGAGCAGTACCAGCGGAGTTAGATACAATATCAGTGATACCAAAACCAACAGCAAGGTCAACCTGACCCTGTGAGGCAACAAATCTGGTGAGTGAGTGCTTAGGATCATCAACCTCTACATTGCCAAGAACCTTAGATGATGCGTATGAAATAGCAGCATCTGGGTTGGAGTTAGGATTGTCCCTATCATACTGTGGGAACAGATCCTTGATTGGTTGAGCAAAGGAGAACTTCAATCTATCATTATATGGAGCAATGTCAGGTGTGTTTGTAGCGTCAACAATGGTCAGGTAATAAACACCATCCTGAACACCAGTCACATACTCATTAATAGTATCAATATCATATACAAAGTAGTTATTAGGTGCCCTCAGTCTGTTAAAGTTGGGAAGACTGGTATTTCTCTGTGAGGTATTGTTTGTGAATGTTCCTGGGTTTTCAACACCCATCTGAACAACAAACTGGTCAGACTTAGGAACAGAAACAACCGTGTACTTCTGGTTGTATCCAGAGTTAGCAATACCAGTAACATTAGAAGAACTTGTTACCTGATTAACCCTGATCTCTGATCCAAGGGTCAGACCGTGAGGAACCTCACTGGTGAAGTAGTTGAAAGTTCCATCAGTTACAGCATTTTTGATGAATCTAAAGTTCCTCATCTCAGACTGATTACCCAGACTCTGTGATGATGGACTGAATTGTAATGCTACCTCAGCATTGGTCGCACCAATAACAGTGTTTGATTCCTCAATCACATATGATGTGAGTGGTTGTCTAGCAGATGAAATACCAGCACCAGCAGGCAGAACATATCTAAACTTATAAATCTTATCACCAAGAGGTCTGGAATCTGATTTTCTTGTAATAAATGTTCTTGATGTGGCATCACCAACAACACTAGCGGTCAGATCCTTTACAGCAGTGTAGATGGCATTAAGTCCCACATCTGTTGGAACATTAATAAACCACTGATTTTCTGTGGTATCAAACTGTATTGGGTGACCAATATCACCAACAATCTTATCACTTACCCTACTCTGGACCTTCAATGCGCCACCAAGATTATTCAGGGTGATTCCCTGTCCAGCAGATGCCTCAGTAAATGAGGATGCTACCTTAAGTTGATCAGCGTTGAGACTGTCTGTAATGGCAAAGTAAACCTTGTTATTCTCCAAACCATCAGGCAATCTGGCACTATCAGAGATAAATCTAATGGTTTCACCATTGTTAAATGTGTGATTTTCTGTAAGGGTTACAATATCACTGGAGATGCTGTTAGCAGTTCCAACCCTTCCAACTGTAAACTCCTTGATAGATGCTGTATCTGTGGAACCAGGCATCACAATTCTGGAAGCATAGTTTTTAGTTCCAGTGTTATCTGATGAGATACCTACATTAATAGTATCATTTGTAGCAGCACCAATCCTGTAACCCTGAACAAGGGTATTGGGTGCCTCATCAATGTTTGTTCTTCCATCCAGGAACAACTTAGTTGTGGTGGCAGCACCAGCAGCAGAACTTATGGTTTTAGATACATCAATGGCATCATACTCAAGGTTAAAGTTATCTGATGTAATCTCCTGAGGAGGAATAATGTGTGTGATATATCCAACATCATCCTGAGGGAATGCTTCCTCCCTATAACTTACTGAGTTTAGAGCTATCTCACCAAAGTTGGAGTTTGAGTTGGTAACTGAGAAGTCACCTCCAGATTCTGTGATAAACTGTTGGGCATAACCAATAGCAAATACAGATACAATCTGAATAACTGCGTTATTTGATGCCTTGATGTGATAACTGTAATAATCAGGATGATACCTAGCATCCCCATCAGTATGGAGGTTAGCAGTTCCTCTCTCAAATGTTCCATCATTCTTATACTTGATGAATGCCTGGTCATCCTTCTGAAGGGATACGCCCGTGAACTGGGCAACAACCATAGATTTAAATCCACCTGCCTTATTACCATCAGCATGTAGACCACTCATACCATATACCGATCTCATTGAGATATTGAAGATATATGGTGATGCTGACTTAACAGTATCAGTGTCTAGTGTGACTGTAGCAGATGCTGGATTTTCAAGGGCATCAGTGGGGATTGTTGGAGCCTGATAGGTAAATTCAAGGACATTACCCGTAACAGAGTCTACCTTTGTGATGCTGTCAACAACAAATTGACCATTATATGCCGTATCAATACAATCATTTACTTGGAATGCCGTATCAACAGCAAGACCATCAATGCCCTGAACATTATTAGCACTAGTACCCAGTTGTACGGTGACTACCTTAGTTGCTGTGATTCCGTCACCTGCCAGAATGGTAGAGATGCCTACACTACCACCTTTTGGTCCAACAATCCTAAACTCATCAATCTTGGCCTGAATATCAATAGATCCTGAGGGATAGTCAGGTTCAATCGTTCTACCAGAAGCAGGACCATAAGCAAGTCCAATCTTCTCATAATACATTTCAAGGTCAGTTCTGTCAAATGACTTGTTTACATTAAACGCATCATTAATATAGACATTGTTTATACCATCAGCATACTCAAAACAGGTTACCTTGTGGTGAGAATAGTTTGGTACAAACTTAGAAGTTGTATAGTTCTTATATACCAATCCGTTAGGTTGACCATCAAAGAAGGTCATCTGCCAGAAATAACAACCACCAGTTACCCTGAATATTGCTGTGCTATCAATATTAGCATTTGTGGGGTCTGGAACATATAGGGGTCTAACCTTCGTCTTTCTCAGGTCATAACCAACCAGGGATGTACCTCTGGGAATGATGACACCACCATTTACACTGTTTAACTTATATAATGCGTTATCCTCTGATTCAACATCAAAGTTGGTATTGGCATCAAAAGCAGAAAAATCAGTTGTCTCAATACCATTTCTTTGAAGGAAGTTATTTCCTGTCAGAGGCACAAATCCTGGTCTATTATCAACAAGGTGATCACCAGGCATCAACATTATAGTTGTCTTGCCAAATCTATCATTATCCAATCCCTTCTGATAAGAGAATCTTGCCGCCTCAATAAGTGCCCTTTGAATGGTTTTAAAGGGTCTTGCCATTGAGTTTCCTTGATTCTCTACGGAGTCCGTAGAATCAAGGTCATTAGGACTTACGTACAGGATATTTCCACGAACATTTTTCAGGAAATTATCTAAGCGAGCGAGTGGCATCTTATTCGCAGAGTTCTATTATTTCTTATTTATCCACAAAAAAAGAGGGAGGTTAAACCCCCCTCTAGCGCATCTTCCTTCACTCTGTTATTTAGAAGATTCCCTCAAATATTCTACAGTATTGGCAACATCCTCCATTGCCTTTCTAAGGTCTACCTGACCGCCACTCTCTTGAACTTTAGGGTCCTGATCACAGGTAAGTGTCCATCTCCACTCATTAGTGTGTTCTGAATACCAAAGATTGACTCTCATCGTCCTGTTAAAGAATGAACTCTCACATCTGAAGTATAATCTAAGTTGATTGTATTTTTCATCTATGAGTTTTTCTACTGAAATATTTTGTTTGTAGGGGTTTCTTGACTTGACATAGATTTTGTCGTATTTGTTAGGTGTTGGGTACATATAAGGTGTATTGTGTGTATAAACGCCACAGGGGCACCTTATTTAGTCATCTAGTTCAAGTTTCCAGGTTGGTGGATGAAAGGCACAATACTCATTAAATGTGATTTTCATCTCCTTATTAGTAAGGTTACAATGTTGTGCTGCCTTGGGAAGATTCCACTTGGCACTCCACAGCATTTCCATTGCTTTTCTGGTTTCAGTTCTCATATGAAAAAAGGTAAAGGGGCAAAAATTTTCTCAGAAAAAAATTGCCCCAATTATGGAATTAGAGTCCGCTTTTGACACGGGGTTCAGTATATGCAACGATGTCATCATCCACAACATGCCTGACCAACTCAAGGATGTTCATGAACTCATCAGTGCTGTCTGCTGTTACCTCTCTCACATCTCCCTCATTAGAGTACATCCAGAACTTACGACAGCATGTGTCAACCACAACTCTGGTCAGATACTCATCATCATCACTATCCACCGTATAGTCACTGGGATCAATGTCGCTGGGGTCTGTGTAAGGCATTTGGGTCCTGTAACAACAACTATAGTATAGGACAGAGGGGGGGCAGAGTCAAGGGCAGGGTGCCAGTTCTAGGACTGGTATGAGGAGTCCTCCAGGATATTGATAGCAGTCTGGAAGGCTGCCTTATCATTGGTTGCTACCTGTCTCATTCTCTTACCAGACCATACATGAACAGCAAACGATTGTTTGTTATCCTTTACAATTCTAGAGGCATTATTGAATGTTGTAATACCAACATCAGAGGGATCTGATGTACCAACCCTCAGTTCACCTATTGTTGTTCTTGACGCACTGATAGCAGATGCCTGTGATGATCCTGATGTTGTATTAAAGGTAAGAACCTCACCCTTCTTTGGAACAGCAGATGTTGATCCCTCAACATCCACAAATACACCCAATGATGGTACAGGATTTGAGGTTGATGTACTCAATCCATTAGCAAAGAATGTATTAGCAATCCCAAGTCCTTTATTTGATTGGGTGAGGATAACATTCTTTTCACCACCAAAGATGTCATCATTGTCTGAGTTGACTGTTGGTTCTAGGTTTGGATAAAGGTGCATCAGATCAATATCATCATGAACATCTCCCACACCAATAAAATCAGAATGTAAGGGTGATACATTAATGGCAATGGGTGACCCATTAACAAAAACGGTTTGACCAACACCAACATTAGGAGCAAGAGATGAGACATTAGTGGTGAAGTTACCATTATCAACATCACTTACAAGGAGGTATGGTAATCCACCAACGGTGCCTGAACCAAATACCTTTCCATTCACAGCATTCTCACCCTCTATCACATCTGGATCTCCAGCCTGGGTAACAGTCTGACCATTAGAGGCACTTATAGTGACACTAGCAGCAAATCTAAGAACCGCTATTGCTTGTCTATTAGAATATACACCAGTGTCTGCTGTATGAGCACCATATAGTGTTTCTAGGGCAGTTAGAGCAGCACTCTCTGAACCATAATAGACAGGATTACTCTGCCAGACAGATATCTGACCGTTGGTGACAATAATATCCTTCTGGGCATTGATTGGATCAATATACTTAACTAAAATATTATTATCAATGGCAACAGCAGGTGTCTTGAATAGTTCATACCTATCCTCATCAGTGTCTAGTTCTGTATCAGAAGCAGGTAGATTCAATGTCTGATCAAGTGAGATGATCTGTGCTGATAGAATGCCTACCGCACCATCATATGTTGTTACTGCGAATGCCATTAGTTAATGCCCTCCCTCTTATCATAGTTATATCCAACAATGGATCTCTGAGAGTTATCTCCAGGATAGTCCTCAATCTTTCCTTCATATTCAACATAGAGTTTATCAAGGTCTTTTCTCTCTCCCCAAACGGTATAGTCACAATTAACGGGACCAGCAAGATTGTTCTTGACAATAATTTTTGTTCCCCATTCAATCTTCTCAACAAATAGTTCCTGATAACTACCAATTGGTGTGAGGTTGACCGTGACACTATCAAGATCAACTAATCCTCTCCAATATTCTGGCAACTCAATCACATTTTTGTCCCTGAGTTTACCCCTGTAATATACTCCCACCTCAGGTCCTTCAATGCAGGTGTGAGCAAGTCTCCAACCTTTCTTTGTTGGATGATGCATATCAAATCCCTTAGAGGGAGTGAGTGCTGCTGCTTTAATAGCAGCTGCCACATCACCAACACCCGTCAGATTGAATAGTCCATGCTGAGTAATCGTTCCCCTGGCAACAATATTACCAGTGGCATTTATATTACCAGTAACATTTAAGGTCTTTCCAACAACATTGGTAGTTGATGCTTTTATATTAAAAATGGGGATAGGTCCAGCACTATGCTCAAGGGTCATCTGTGCCGTTGAGACACCATCACAATGGAACCCAACATAGTTCAGAGCATTATTGTAGAGGAAGACACCTAGATCAGTGTTCCTAAAAGTATAATCACCAGGAACAGTGGTAGGCCACACACCCTCTATATTAAACTTATCAAAGTCATAGTTCGTAGAACTAAACTGTGGTCCACCAAAGGTTCCAAAGTTTTCAAACCTGAATGGTAAACTACCCTCTATTCCAATTGAATCCGTTTCCTTTCCAAAAAACATTAGATACTCACCTCTGTTTCTAATTTTTTAACATCAATCCTTTCAGCAAAGATGTGATAATGACAATGTATGGGCAATCCAGGTTTACCCTGAACCACGACCTTATTGTTTGCTATCCTTTTAACCATCAGACCCTGATCAACACCCACTGATGTGAGTGATACCGTTATTGAGTTTGGTGATACAAGTTTAGTCCAGACATCTGGAAGGTGTATTGTATCATTATTTCTTAACACACCCCTCACATAGACGGAGTTCTCTGGTCCCTCCAAACAGGCATATACTAACTTAGTATTTGGGATTGTGGGGTGTGGGATAGCAAAGTTCTTTACCTTTGCCATCACAACCTCAGCATAGATCACCTTTGACTTGATAATCTTTACATTTAACAGTGTATCAACTTTAAGGAACCCAGCAACCCTAGCAAAAGTTTTAGCAAAGAAGGCATAGAAGGGTGGTGTTGCCATTGGGGACAATGGAATATCCGTGTTGGATGTCTGTCCTGCCATCAGACTTCCCTGCTCAAATGGTCCCTTAGGGAACTGAGCAGGGTTACCCACCATGGCAGGTCCCTCAATGTAAGCACTACCCCTTAACTTTAACTTGTCCCTACCAAACTGCTCAGGTTTTCCATCACCTACCTGAAACACTCCACCAACATACTGATCTCCACATCCAGCCATGACTACCTCCTATCCTATCATTGAAGTTGATTCTTGTAACTCTCTAGCGGATCCACCCTTTCTTCCTTTACCAAAGGATGAACAGGCAATGTCGGCACCCTCAATAAGATCCAACGAACCCCTACTTACTATATTACATACACTCTTTCCAATCATCTCTACTGTCTTATCAGACACAATCTTACAGGATACTTTAGAGTGAATATCAATCATCTGTCCAGCATCAAGTGTTATCTTTTCATTTGAGGTGAGTCTGATGTTTCCATTAGCCCCATCAGTACCACTAGCAATCAGATCAATGTTATCTGCTATCAGTTTAATCCTACCATTCTTAGCATTGATAATAATATCACCACTCTCAGCAGTGAGATCAATGCCTGGTGTTCCCTCCTTTGCCGCATCACCTGCCTTTACAGTGAAACTACCCGTGGATCTACACAGGGTACTGTTTGCCTGCCAGTCTGATTGACCAGTCTGAACCATGGCAATGTAATGTTGCTGGTCAGTGAAGTAATTGTTAAGATAGCAGGAATAAACTTGACCATCCTCTGATAGATGACCAAATTTAACCTCACCATCCTTTGTACCTAATCTATAGGCTTCATAATTGGTTTGAGCCATTAAAACTTACCTACACAATCTACTACTTGAATCACTTTGTCCTGATCCTCTGGGATAACTTCACTTACCCTATTTACACACAGTTTTGCCAATAATACAGCATCCTGTCCAGTGTCTGATGAAATAGTAATCTGTGGGATGTCTTGGAATCCCTCACCAGGTTTGGTGATAAGGACATCAGAAACCCTACCAAACTTGTCAACAATCAACTCTGCCTCAGCACCCATTGATGGATTGATTACCACCTTATCAGTTGCTTTGTAGTTGAAACCAGGTTTCTTTATTATAACATCACATAGGTACATTAGTACAGGGTAGGTGTTTTGAAGGGCAGGTGGTTCTCCACCCTCAGGTGTAGTAAAACATCCAGCCCTCTCCATAACATGAGGAGCACCACCAACGATAAGTTCTCCTCCACCCTCACCATCAAATGTTTCTGTAATAACTTGAGTTCCAGGTGGTAGTATAACAATGTCACCAGCATCAACACAGAGTCTAGTATCAGGTAGGGCGGGAATCTCCCTTGTTCCATCAGCATACTCAACTCTGGTCTCATTTGCCTCACTGTATGTTCTACCATCTCCACCAGTGCTTCCATCAGGAGCTCCTATAAAACCACCACCAGGATCTTCTACAATAACATCAATAATACCAACACCAGGACCATCAAATCCACCTACAGGACCAGGGACCATAGTTCCAGGTATGGAAGGTGTATCAGGTTGATCAGGGAAAGTACCATCATCTGGATAGAATGTTCCAGGTCCAGGACTTATTGGACCAATAGGACCAATAGGAGCATCATCCCTTGGTGGTGGTGTTCCAGGATCACCAGGATCTCCAATACCACCAGGATCACCAGGACCACCAGGAACAACTCCACCCTCAGGATCTCCAGGTTTAACACTTCCAGGTTTAATACCTCCAGGTGGTGGTCCAGTTGGACCTCCTCCTCCACCACCTCCTGACGGACCTCCAGGTTTAATACCTCCAGGTGGTGGTCCAGTTGGACCTCCTCCTCCACCACCTCCTGACGGA
>MDTA01101192.1_pt1 | contig 12062 bp, 11 predicted proteins | sample 811151 | NCBI WGS metagenome assembly MDTA01 (sample SAMN05326648, study PRJNA326480) | marine metagenome | isolation source: seawater | place: Indian Ocean: South | collected 2010
TAGTTGATATTCAGGGTGATGAACCATTAATTAACCCAAGTCAAATAGATAAAGTAATTAAATTTCATCTTAAAAATAAAACCAGTGATATAATTTTGCCCTCATTAAAGTTAAAAAATATATCTAGTTATAATATTGTAAAAGTTGTGTCAGATACTAAAGATAAGGTTTTGTATTTATCAAGATGCAAGGTTCCACATAATTTTACCAAAAAGGGTGACTATTATTTAAAACATTTATCCATTATATCATTTAAACCTAATGCGTTAGCAAAGTTTTGCAAAAGCAAGCAAACAAGATTAGAAAGAATAGAGGGAGTAGAATTGTTAAGAGCAATAGAAATAGGTTTAAAAGTTAAAACTACAATAATAAAAGGAAATAGTTTTTCAGTCGATATAAAAGATGATTTTTTAAAAGCAAAAAGGTTTATGGAGAGAGATAAGCTATTTAAATCATATGAAAAAAACTGATAATGTTTGATATCACTTCTGAGATTATCGATAATTATAATTTTAATATAAAAAAATATCAAAAGTCGTATCAAAGCAGACATTGGAAATATAATAATAAAAAGAAAAAAATTTTATTTTACAAAAAAAAACTTAAAAATTTTCGTAGTAATGGCCTGTCAAAAGGAATGGATGACTTATTCTATTCAAAAACACAATCTTTAATTTTATATAAGAAAATTGTAAATGAGTGTGGAGAAAAATTTGTTCACTCTATGCTATTAAAAAAAAACTATGGGAATCCAAAAAAATATTTTAGAGTTAAAGATTTAGTCTTTACAGCTCATGAGCTATTTCACATCAAATATATTTACGATTTAAAAAATTTTATATCTCTAACTAAAAAAAGTATTATATGTGAAATTGGCCCAGGCTACGGCTCAATGATTGCAAAATTAAAAAAAAAGTATAATTCAAAAATTATTTTAATTGATTTGCCAGAAGCCAATTTTATTAGCCATTATTATTTAAAGTTAATTTTTCCAGATAAAAAATTTTTTACTAGCAAAGATATTAAAGAAAATGTGTCAAAAAATGATATTTTAAAAAATGATATAATTATTCTATGCCCTTGGGATAATCTTCCAGATTTAAAAATTGATCTTTTTATCAATTCCAGATCTATGATGGAAATGACAAAAGATACAATTTTGAGTTATTTTAAACAAATTCATAATTTGACTAAAATTGGAGGTTATTTTTTATGTATTAATAGATATTATAAGGACACAGTGGGATACCCAGTTGAAATGAACAATTATCCATATGATAATTTTTGGAAAGTATTAATTTCTAAAACTTCATGGATGCAAAACCATATTCATTTTTTATTAACAAAACGTACAAAAAATTCATCTGAGGAAATTTTTAGAGAATTAAAAAAAATTAAACTTATTTATGAAAATGTAAAAAAAAAGGACCCTTTTTTTTGGAGAAGAGCATTGCCAACGCCAGTTTATAAGTTTTATAAAAAGATAAAATTTTTTTTTACATAAATTTTAAAAATGAAAAAAAAAAAATTAATTATAAATTTTTTATTCGATAAAAGTAATTATTGGATAAGTAAATTTATCTTGAGAAAAAATTTCAAAAGAAGCAATATTTTAATTAAAAAATATTTCGATTTTAAAAAAATAAAAAAACAAGATATTGTATGTGTACTAGGCTATACAAAAAAATTACCAGAAAATTTTATTAAAAATAATAAATATGTATTAATAATTCACGAAAGTCCTTTGCCAAAAGGCAAAGGTTTTTCCCCATTACAATGGCAAATATTAGAAAATAAAAAAAAAATTACTGCATGTTTATTTTCTGCAAATAAATACTTTGACTCTGGAGATATTCTTCTTAGAGAGCAAATCACATTAGATGGGACTGAGCTTTATGATGAAATAAGAGAGAAACAAGCAACGACTAGTATAAAACTAATTAATAAATTTTTAAATAATTATCCATTTATAAAAAAAATCAGGCAAAAAGGTGCGTCTTCTTATTATAGAAAACGTTCACCTAAAGACAGTGAGTTAGATATTAAAAAAAGTATTATAAGCCAATTTAATAAATTAAGAATTGCAAATAATAATGAGTGGCCATCATTTTTTGTTTACAAAAATCAAAAATATATTTTAAAGATATTTAAAAAAAATTGTGCATAAATTATTTAAAAAAATACCGTTTATAATTGCAGAAATATCAGCAAATCATAATGGGAGCTTAAGTTTAGCAAAAAAACTAATCACCTCTGCCAACAAAAATGGAGCAGATGCTGTCAAAATTCAAAGCTATATACCTTCCTCAATGACGATAAATTCACAAAAAAAAGATTTTATAATTAAAAAAGGATTATGGAAAAATCAAAATCTTTGGAGCCTATATCAAAAAGCTCAAACGCCATTTGAATGGCATAAAGAGCTATTTAATTTTTCTAAAAAAAAAAATATTAATTTGTTTAGTACACCATTTGATACAGATGCTGTTGATATCTTAGAGAATTTAAAATGTCCATTTTATAAGATTGCATCATTTGAGATGACGCATTTGCCTCTTCTTAAAAAAATAGCTAAAACAAAAAAAACAATTATTTTATCTACGGGAATGGCTAACCTAAATGAGATAGAAATATCATACAATTTTTTAAAAAAAAATGGCGCTAAAAAAATAATAATTTTATATTGTGTGAGTAATTATCCCTCCAAAGATAAAGATTTCAATTTGAATAACATAAAAATTTTAAAAAATAAATTTGGTTGTAAAATTGGCTTTTCTGATCATTCTAATAATTTTGAAATAGCTAAGTGCGCTTTAGCAGCCGGAGCGGAAGTTTTCGAAAAACATTTTGCTTTAGATGGTCAAAAAAAAGGTTTTGATATTGAATTTTCTACAAAAGGTAAGAAACTTAAAAAATACAGAAATGAACTAGAATATTTTAAAAAACTTTTGGGAAAAGATCATTTTTTTAGATCTAAAGAGGAAACAAATAATAAAATTTTTAGAAGGTCAATTTATGCTATAACTGATATTCAAAAAGGCGAAAAATTTTCAAAAAATAATATCAAAATTATTAGACCAGGCTATGGTATTTCCCCTTTAAATTATTTTAATTTAATAAAGAATGGAAAGAGTTTATTGTCTATTAAAAAAGAAACGCCATTAAAATGGGGTATGATAAAAATTAAGAGAAAATAAATGAAAAAAAATTTACAAAAAATATCATCTAAAATTTGGGAGGGTTATTATAAGAAATCGGAACCCAATAATAAATGGCTTGGAAATCAATATCCAAATGAAGAATTAATAAAATTTGTATCTAATCAAAGAAAAAACCCTTATGATAAAATAAGATATTTTAAAGATCAAAAAAAAGATTTTTCATTAAAAACAAATTTTAGAGGTAATGTTTTAGAATTCGGCTTTGGAGGTTTGGCTAATTTATTAATGTTAAGAGATAAGGGTTATGATTGTTATGGTTTAGAAGTATCAAAAACTTCTACAAAACATGCAAACAAGTTTTTAAAAAAAAATAAAGTTAAAAAAATTAACTGCCAAATATGGGATACTAAAGATAAAATACCATTTAATAATAAAAAATTTAAATTGATATTTGGTCTTCAATGTATTTATTATAATTTAAATTTATCAAAACTTATTGAGGATATATACAATCGCCTAGAGCCAGGTGGGCAATTTTTATTCTCTTTTTTTTCAAACAGACACGAATATAATAAATATACAGATGAAATTGATAAAAAAAGAAGTTTGGTAAAATGGTCTAATGACCACCCTAGCATAAGAATAAGAGGAGCTACACTATATCAGCCACAAACTGAAAATGAATTAAAGAGTTTATTTTATCAATTTAAAGATTTAAGAGTTTTTTTAACAGAGTCTAATCAATTGCCAATTTTTCAATCGTGGTGGTATATAACTGGCAAAAAATAGTATAAATAAATTATTTTTTTATAACAACACAATATCTACCTTTAAAAAAATAACTATTTGAGGAAAAAAAAATAATCTTATCTTTTCTAAATTTTTTTTTGAAAAATAACTCTTTATATAAATAATATTTTGTTTGATAATATGCTCTATTTAATAAAAAATATTTTAATAAATAATAAATTTTTTTTAAATTTTTAGACATAAGTATCTCTAATATTCTATTGGATTTTGGAATATCTCCTAAAAATATGATACCATTTTGCTTTAATTTTTTTTTTAAAGATTTCAATAAATTTATTAAAATATTTGGTTTAATATATTGAATAACACTGTTTAATATTATTAAATCATACTTATTTTTATTCTTAAAGATTGAATTATAATTTTTAATTACAACATATTTATTTTTTTGTTTTGGCTTTGTAAAATTGTTTATGTCATAAAGATAAACTTTTTTAAAATTTAAAAATTTATGCATAGTGCATGGACCACAACCAAAGTCTAGAACTTCTAATTTATTAATTTTTACATTTATTCTTTTCAAAAATTTAGAAATACTTTTGGCTGAGTATTTTGAACTTTTAAGATATATATAATCTTCAATAAATTGCATTTTATTTTTTAAATTTAAGTTTCTCAAAGAATGTATTGGTTACTTTTGAATTTAAAAATATATTTTTTTGTGTTTTTAAAAATTTATTTCTAATAATTAAATTATTAAAAATTTCATTCTTTGTAATATAAACGTCAAATTTATTTCTTTTTAAAAAGAAAAAAAATTTTTTAAAAATATCATTTTCATTCACATAATCCTTTTTCCTAAAACCAAGGGAAATAGATAGATTATTTTTTGGGAATGAGGAATAATAATCTTTATTACTAATATGCATTTTTTTAATAATAAAAAAAACTGGAAAAATTTTTTTTTTAAGAAAGTATTTCTTGATATTATTATTAAAGTATAAAAAATTTTTTTTGTTTATAGAAATCTGTATTTCAATCATACCTTTCTGAAAAAAAAAGGGGAGTAAATTTATAAAAGAGCTATGATAAAGAATTTTTTCAAAAGATAAAATTTTATTTTGATTCTTTAAATTTTTTTTTAGAAAAAAAATTAATTTATATAATATCTTTAAGGATAAGTTATTTACAAAAAACGATAGAACTTTTAGGAATTTGGGCCAATTATAATTTTTTAATTGATTAAACTTTTTCTTAGCTAAATTTTTTTTATTTTTAAATAAAAATACAACTCCTTCAATTGCTTCATTATTGAAGTGATTTATAAAACCGTAAAGATTTTCATTTTTTTTAAAAATATAATCAAATTCATATTTATTTTTTACAATTTTTTCTATTCTCTCAAAATTATAACACTGAATCTTGTTTATATAAAGTTCAGCACTTAAAATAACCCCATAGAGTCCAAAACTTCCAATTAATTTATTAAAGTTTTTACTCTCTCTATTTATTTTTACAATTTTATTCTTATCATTTAAAAATTTAAGTGACTTAACATTATCCCCAAAATTTGAAAAATTTTTTTTTGAAAATCTTCCATGCACGTTACCTGCTATAGCACCTCCTAAAGTAACAGATAAACCTCCTGGCACATTATATATAAAATAACCTTTATTATATAAATACATGCTTAAGGTGTATAAATTTATACCACCCTCTGCCTCAACGATATTTTTTTTTTTGTCTATTTTTAAAATTTTATTAAAATTTTCTAAAGATAATAAATTTTCAGATTTATTTGATATTGACTTGTCTCCATAACTACAATTACCTGTTTTTATAAAAAAAAAATTATTTTTTTTTTTGAATTTTATTAACTCTTTAATATTAGCTGGTGCAAACTTAGTAACTTTTTTACTATAAGTTAAATTGTAATTATAGTGATTTTCTACTCTTATAGTCATTTTCAATAAATTTACTTTACTAAATTTAATATAGACTTAAGGAGGTATTTAGATAACTTAAAATCCATTTTTTCACTTAGAATATTTGACAGCGATTCAAAAAAATAGTCTATATGTTTTTTTTCGGCAATTAATGATGGTGATATATATAGGAAATCTGAATTATCTGACTCAGAAATATTAGTCATTATATTATACTTTTGAAAAAGTGTGTCAGAAATTGATGCTATATATAATTTTGAAATAATCTTTTTTTTATCATTTACAAATGATATATCTACTGAGTCAAGAAAACTCGAAATCATATCAACAGGTGAATTAAATTCAATTCCAAATAAAGCACCTTCACCTTTAAAACCTTTGATTTTTTTTGGGAACTTACTTTTAAGATTTTTCAGTGAACTTTTTAAACTGCTCTCTACAAATTTAACTTTATCCTGAAAATTTTCTTCAATTAAAATGTTTATTGCTTCTATTGCTGTGGCACACTCTTCTCCAAAACCATTATAAGTAGTTGTATGCAAAAAAGCATTATTTATAGATCCATATACTTTATCATGTAAGCTTTCATGAGCAACATACGCGGAGATTGATGATTTACCTCCGCCCATAGATTTGGATAATGTGAGTATATCTGGAAAAAAATTTTCGTATTTCTGGAAATAAAATAATTTTCCACATTTATACCATGCACAATAAACTTCGTCACAAATAATAGAAAAGTTATATTTTTTTTTTAATTTTTTTAATTTTTCAATGAACTCAACACTGCAGCTTTCTAACAATGTGGCACTAAAAGGCTCTATAATAACAGCATAAACTCCACCTTTTTTCTCATATTCGAGTACTTTTTCCTCTAAAGAGACTGGATCATTAAAATTAAAAAAATCAAAATTATCAATCTTTTGGAAATTATTTTTATTTTTGTAAGATCCAGAGATTGAACCAGTTCCAATTAATTTACCATGATATGATTTATTTGAGCTAAGTATATATTTTTTATTGTTAGCTCTGTAAGCTAATTTCATAGCGCCTTCAACAGCTTCAGCACCAGAATTACAAAGAAATGTTCTATTTAATTTTTCATCAAGTAAAATTGAAAGATTATGAGATAAAGTTGCAAGATATTTTGAAAATATGATTTTATGTACTTCTATTTTTTGCTGTTCTAGAAATTTTTTTCTAACATTTAAAATTCTTGTATGATTATGGCCATGATTTAAAACACCAAATCCTCCAGTAAAATCAAGTATTTTTTTTTTACTATTTTCAATGTACATCCCATTAGATCGTTCAAATAATTCTGAACCAAAAGAAAAATTAGAAAATATTTTTGTTTGGTAAGGATTTACATAATTTGTATAAAGTTTTTTTACTTCTTCTATTTTCAAATTCTCTGCATCCTCTAATCTAATGAGCTTTTCTTTAATCATGATTTATTTTTTTAATGAATTTTTACTTATTTCAAATTGTAATATAGGTTGAATTCTAATTGGTAAATAAAAAAATAGTTTAGAAAATTTAATTATTTTAATAAAATTGACAATTTTCGATAAATACGGATGTCTTTTTGCAAATATTTTGTCTTTTTCGATCCTTGTAAAATATTTAAAAAAAATATTTTTATCAAATTTATAATTTAATTTATTTTTATTTAAAAAATGAACTAATTGATTATAGGTCATAAAATTTAGCTCTTTGTACATTCCCTTATAATTTTTTTTATTTTCAATAAATTTTATTTTTTTTTTAAATATATAATATGTAATTTTTTTATTAATAATTATCGGTAGACCAAAATGAGGTTCATAAAAAGATGAATAATTGGGGCAGTTTACAATTATTTTTCCGTTATTTTTTAATTTACTAAAACAATTAAGAATCAAACTCTCCCAATTTTGAACATGCTCTACTACACTAAATAATAATATAATATCGAATTTTTTTTTAAATTTAAATCTATCAATGGTTGTAAAGAAGAAGTTTTTTTTTACTTTAACTTTTTTTAGATATTTTTTTTGTATAATAAAATTTTCTGAAAAGCCTTTTGAAACTTTGTCTATACCATAAGATTTTTTATAACCGTTCAAAATTAATTTCTCAACTAAATATCCTGGGCCGGCACCAACATCTAGAATAATAAAATTTTTTTTTATATTTTTTTTAATTATTTCAAAAAAAAATTTTGCCTCTCTTTTATAAAGTTCTGCCTTGTATTCAATACTCATTACTTACTCATTTCAAAATTAATTTAAAATTATAAATTTTGTCTTTGAAGTTTATTTTTAATATAATAATTATATATCATTATCTAAATTATTTTTATGCAATATAGTCATTGATATAATGAAATAGTCTTTATTAATCTAAATAAGCTTTATTAATTTAGAGTATTAAAGTATACAAACATTTATATAATATATTTGATTTCAATGAAGAAAAAAAATTTAATTATTGCTGCACACCCTGATGATGAGAGTTTTGCAATGGGTGGTACTATTATAAAAAATTCTAAAAAAGAGGATTTTTATGTAGTATTTTTATCTGATGGAGAGAGAGGTAGGTATAAAATAGGTCAGTATAATAGAAAAATTGTTAATTCAAGGTATGTCAAAGCTGAAAAAGCAAGCAAACTATTAGGAATTAAAAAAATCTTTTATTTAAATTTTATAGACCAAAGATTAGACTCTATAAGTTCACTTGATATAACGCAAAAATTAGAGGAGATAATTAAGAAAATTAAACCTAGTGTAGTTTATACGCATTTTGGAAATGATCTTAATCTTGATCATAGAATATGTTTTGATTGTGCAACTGTGGCTATTAGACCATACAGAAAATCATATATTAAAAAAATAATGACTTTTGAAGTTCCATCATCCTCTGGAGTTTACCCATCAAATTCTTTTAATCCAAACTTTTATGTAAGATTATCAAAAAATAATTTTAAAAAAAAAATTCAAGCTATAAAATTTTATGGGAAAGAAGTTGATTACGGAGATCAGCCAAGATCAATTAAAAAAATAACTTCTTTGATGTCATATAGAGGTTCAACTATAAACGCAGAATATAGTGAAGCATTTCAAATAATTTTCCAATGTGAGGATTAAATTTGTACACTGCTTTAATTCAGACAAGAACTTCATCAAAAAGATTAAAATCCAAAGTATTATTACGAATATTAAATTTAGAAATTTTTTTAATAGTTTACAAAAGAACATTGAAATCAAAATTAATCAAAAAAGCAATAATTGTTACAAGTAAGTCAAAAAGTGATGATATTATTGAAAATATTTGTAAAAAAAAAAAAATTCCAATTTTTAGAGGAAGTTTAAATAATGTAATAAAAAGATATTATGACTGTTCAAAAAAAAATTCACTAAAGGACATAGTAAGAATTACATCAGATTGTCCTTTTATAGATCCTAAAATTATTACACAATTGTGTAAACAATATAAAAAAAGAAAGGTTCAATATGCATCAAATATCATAAAACCAAGTTATCCTGATGGTTTTGATGTTGAGATTTTTTCATTTAATTTATTAGAAAAAACACTCAAAAATTCTAAATCTAAAAGAAGTAAAGAACATGTGACAATAGATATGATAAGAAACAAAAAAATAAAAAAATTTAACTTAAAAAATAAAATTAATTTATCCAATTACAGATTAACATTGGATACTTTTGATGATTATATTAAAATAAAAGAAATTTATAATAAATTTAAATCAATTTATAAACCGAGTATCAATTTGATTTCAAAAATAATTTTAAGTAATAAAACTAAATATTTTCAAATCAGACCAACTTACTAAAAATGAAATTTAACCAAAGCAATTATCTATTCAAGTACGTTCAAAGTATAATTCCTTTGGGTTCACAGACTTTTAGTAAAAGTTATAGATTTCTTCCAAACAAAAATACACCTCTTTTTATAAAAAAAGGGAAAGGTTGTTATTTTTGGGATATAGATAATAATAAGTTTATTGATATGGTAAGCGGATTACTAAGTGTAACCATAGGTTATAATATAAAAGAAATTAATGAAGATATTAAAAAGCAACTATCAAATGGAATTTCATTTTCTTTGGCTACAAAACTTGAATATGAATTAGCTAAAAAAATAATTAAACATGTTCCAAGTGCTGAAATGGTCAGATATGCAAAAAATGGATCTGATGCAACAACTGCAGCAATTAGGCTAGCAAGAAATATTACCAATCATACAAATATAATGTTCTCCGGTTACCATGGTTGGCATGATTGGTACATAGGATCCACATCTATGAACAATGGAGTACCAAAAGAAATTAGCAATCAGTCATTTATGTTTGAATTTAATAATTTTAATTCTTTCTTAAAACAATTTCAAAAAGCAAAAAAAAAAGTAGCAGCTGTTATTATAGAACCAATGAATATTATAGAGCCAAAAAAAATTTTTCTGAAAAAAATTAGAAAATTTTGTACTAAAAATAAAATAATTTTAATTTTTGACGAAATCTGCACTGGTTTCAGGTTCTCTTTAGGGGGTGCTCAAAAATTGTTTAACATAACACCAGATTTAACAACTTTAGGCAAGGGTATTGCTAACGGATTTCCATTGTCAGTTTTGGCAGGAAAAAAAAAATATATGAGAAAATGTGAAGATATTTTTTTTTCTTCTACTTTTGGAGGTGAAACATTGTCACTTTCAGCAGCAATTTCTGTAATTAATTTTTTTGAAAAAAAAAATGTTATAAAGCATTTATATAATATTGGGAATGATTTAAAATTTGAAGTTAATAAATTTCTTAAAGAATTAAAGATTGATTATATTGATTTGGTCGGAAACCCAACATGGACGTTTTTTATTTTTAAAGATCATAAAAATTATAAAAAGGAAAATATAAAAACTTATTTTTTACAAGAGGTTATTAAAAGAGGGATTTTTACTTTTGGAACAAATAATATAAACTTTTCTCACAAAAAAAAACATATAAATACTGTTATTAAAGTTTATAAAGATGTAATTATAGATTTAGATAAAAAAATAAATAATAAAGAAAAATTATTAAATTATAAGCCAATTAAAAATTTATTCACTGTTAGAAAGTAATGAAAATAATCACAATAGTTGGAACAAGACCTGAAATTATTAAAATGTCATTAACTATAAGAGAGTTAGATAAAAACTTTAAAAATATACTTGTTAACACCAATCAAAATTTTAGCTACGAATTAAGTAAAATTTTTTTTGATGATTTAAAAATTAGAAAACCTGATTATCAAATAAAAGTCCAATCAAAAAATCATTACGAAACAATCTCAAATACAATAAAAGAATGTGGTAAAATAATTGAAAAAGAAAAACCTGAATGTCTAGTTATTCTTGGTGATACAAATAGTTGTTACTCAGCAATAGCAGCAAAAAAACTTGGAGTGCCAATTTTTCATTTAGAAGCGGGGAATAGATGTTTTGATGAAAATGTTCCTGAAGAAATCAATAGAAGAATAATAGATCATACAAGCGAAATAAATCTTGTTTATACTGAACATGCAAGACAAAATTTAATTAAAGAAGGCATACACCCACAGACTATTATTAAAACTGGATCTCCAATGTTTGAGGTTTTGAATTATTACAAAACTAAAATTAACAAATCTAAAATTTTAAATAAATACAAACTTAAAAAAAATAAGTATATTATTATGAGTATTCATAGAAATGAAAATTTAGATATAAAAAATAATTTTTTTAACGTTTTTAGATGTATCGAAATGATTTCTAACAATTATAAAGGAAAGATAATTGTGAGTACTCACCCTGGACTTTTAGCAAGATTAAAAAAATATAAAAAGCTAAAAAATTTTAACAAAATTGTAAATTCACTTAAGCCACTTTCTTTTACAGACTACATATCACTACAAAAAAATAGTGAATTAGTAATATCTGACAGTGGAACATTAATGGAGGAAACAGCCATACTCAAAACTAAATCAATAATGATAAGAAATTCACATGAAAGACCAGAGGGCATGGATACAGGCACATTATTAGTTTCAGGCCTTGATAAGAATAATTTAAGTGAATGTATTAATCTTATCAAAAAGAATAATAAACAAAGCGAAGTACCAGCGGACTACTTAGTAAATGATTTTTCAAAAAAGATTTCAAAAATAATTTTAAGTTATTTTGGATATATAAA
>MDTA01183970.1_pt1 | contig 12062 bp, 14 predicted proteins | sample 811151 | NCBI WGS metagenome assembly MDTA01 (sample SAMN05326648, study PRJNA326480) | marine metagenome | isolation source: seawater | place: Indian Ocean: South | collected 2010
GATCCAGTTATCAAAAGTTTTTTTGAGAAAGCTAAAAAATTTTGGAGAAATTCATAATCTAAATGAGTACTGAGCAAATAATGTCTGCAATTTTTCTTATTGCAGTTTTAATTTTAGTTTTACCCAGTTTTCTTTCTACTAATTATAAATTAAAAGAATTTTTAAGAAATTTATCTATTTGGGCTATAATTACACTGGTTATTGTTGTAATCATTTATTTTATTAGTTTATGACAAAAATAAATTTATCTATATCTGGGTGCATGGGTAGGATGGGTCAACAACTCATCAAATCTGCCAAAAAAAATAGAAACTTCAAGTTAGTTTCATTAACTGAAAATGCTTTGATAGATAAAAAAATTGCTGGATTAAAACCATCTAGAAACAGTATTAATGCTTTTAAAAAATCTAATGTAATAATAGACTTTACTGTTCCTAAGTGTACATTAGAAATACTTAAAATTGCTTCTAAATTAAAAAAAAGAGTTGTTATAGGTACAACTGGTTTTTCAAAAAAAGAGGAAAATTTGATAAAAAATTTTTCTAGAAAAATTCCTATACTGAAAGCAGGCAATATGAGTTTAGGGGTAAACCTGCTCATGTATTTAACTGAGATTACTTCAAAGTCTCTCGGAAATAATTTTTTAAGCAAAGTTTATGAAGTTCATCATAAACATAAAATTGATTACCCATCTGGCACTGCTTTAATGTTAGGTAAAGGAATCGCTGAGGGAAAAAATAAAAATTTTTATAATTTAATTGGAAAGAAATATTTAAATAAAAAATCTTTCCCTTATGCAAAAAAGATTAACTTTAATTCAATTCGTAGAGGTGAGGTTATTGGTGAACATGAGGTAAGATTTTCTAGTGGACAAGAAATTATAAAGCTAAATCACGAGTCCTTTGATAGGGCTTTATATTCTGAGGGAGCCTTAACAGCAGCTGCTTGGCTAATGTCTAAAAAAGTAGGTCTTTACTCTATGAGAGACCTTCTTAATTTTAAGTGAACAATAAGAAAAAAGCGCAAATTATTCAAAGGATACTGAATAAAACCTATCCTAAAGTTCCTATACCTCTAAACTACAAAAACACTTTTACTCTTTTAGTTTCAGTTCTTCTTTCGGCGCAGTGCACTGATGTGAACGTTAATAATGTCACAAAAAATATTTATCCAAAATACAACAAACCAATACACTTTGTAAAACTCGGAAGGAAAAAAATCGAACGCTTAATAAAAAGAATTGGAATATTTAGGATTAAAGCCAAAAGTATTTTTTATTTATCAAAAACATTAGTTGAAAAATATAAAGGTAAAGTACCAAGAACGTTTGAGGAGTTAGAACAATTGCCCGGTGTAGGTCATAAGACTGCTAGTGTAGTCATGTCTCAAGGTTTTGGTTTCCCTGCATTTCCAGTAGACACCCATATTCATAGGTTAGCTCAGAGATGGGGTTTAACAAACGGAAAAGATGTTTTTCAAACAGAAAACGATTTAAAGAAAGTTTTTCCTGAAAATAACTGGAACAAGCTTCATCTTCAAATTATTTGGTATGGAAGAGAATATTGTAAAGCCCGAGATTGTTATGGATTATCTTGTAAAATTTGTAAAAGCTGTTATCCAAATAGAAAAAAACCTATTAAAACTAAAAAAGCTTAAATGAAAATCCTAGGAATTGGAAACGCAATCGTTGATGTAATTTGTAAAGTTGAAGACAAGTTTATCACTCAGAATAATTTAACAAAGAGTACAATGAAGCTTGTGAATGAAAATGAGTTTAAAAAATTATTATCAAATCTTAAAATACTAGAAACTGTTTCTGGTGGATCTGTTGCTAACTCGATAGTAGGTCTTTCACAACTTGGAAATAAAGTAGGCTTTATTGGTAAAGTAAGTGATGATGATTTAGGCAATAAGTATGAAGAAGGTTTAAAAAAAGAGAGTGTGCAGTTCTTCTACTCCAAAAAAAAAGAAGCCATTCCAACTGGAACTTGTTTGATATTGATTACGCCTGACTCTGAGAGAACTATGATAACTTTCCTTGGTACTGCAGGAAAAATAAATGAAAATGATATTGATGAGAATGCTGTAAAAAATAGTGAAATTTTATTTTTAGAGGGCTATCTTTGGGATGAAGGTGAACCAAAGAAAGCATTTGAAAAAGCAATCAACAATTCTAATAAAGTTGCGATGTCATTATCAGATTTGTTTTGTGTAGAGAGACACAAGCCCCACTTTTTAGAATTGGTTAGAAATAAACTAGATATTACTTTTGCAAATGAGCAAGAGATTTTATCATTAATTGGCGTAAAAAGGTTTGAAGATGTGATCGATTTTGCAAGAAAAATAAATAAATTAATTGTTATTACGCGTGGTGAAAAAGGAGCAGTTGCAATTGATAAAAATGAAGTTGTAGAATGTTCTGCAAATCAGAATCTTCAAATAAAAGATTTAACAGGGGCAGGAGATTTGTTTGCAAGTGGTTTTTTACATGGCTTGATTAACAATAAATCAATCAAGGAAAGTTTAATGACTGGAACTGAAATGTCCTCAAAAGTAATCCAAATTATTGGGGCGAGACTAAATAATTAACTTATCTTTTTTTTCTTTTAAAACTACCTTTACCTTTTTTTGGTTTTACTACTCGTTTCCTATACTTATTTGAAAATAGGTCCTTAGCTATCTTATTCCTTTTTTTCACAGATAATATCCGTCTTTATTATTTAAAATGAACTTATCATCCATAAATTTTTCCGTGATTTTTTTTCTTAATCTGTAAATATGGGTTTCTACCGTGTGAGTATCTGACTCAGCTGAGTACTTCCAAACAGAGGATAAAATATTGTCTTTTGATATTGGTTTTTTATTACTCAAAAACAGCTCTAAAAGTTGTACTTCTTTTTCAGTAAGAATGACAAAATTTTCTGATTTGGAGAGTTTTTTTTCATTTTTATTTAATAAATAATTTTTAATTTCAATAGAAGAGTTCTTATTAAACTTTTTCTTTGCGGCTAAGTTTTCTACAGTTACATTAATTTCCTTCAAACTTGTTGGTAATTCTAAAAAAGCATCACAATTTGTAAAAATATCTTTTTTGCTTCCTGCACAAATCTTAATAGCATTGTTATTATTAATAAAGTTTTTGATTTTCGACTCTTTCAAAGCCTCAATGTGATACAAAATAACGTTGGGTTTATCACTTAAAATGTCTATCAATGGATTAAACTTTAAAAATATTTTGAGTTCATTTAAAGTAGAAATAAATGGAGAAGGACCTAAAATTAGAACGTTTAATTTGTGCATATTTTAATAAATAAAAAATATCTTACCTTTAATAACTATAAAGCAAAATGCGCCATAGGTAAAAGGGGAATTGGGTATAAAAAAAAAGAAGGTGATCTAATAACACCAAAAGGTAGGTACAAAATAAAATATATTTTATATAGAAAAGATAGAGTAAAAAAAATTTCTTCAAAAATAAAAAAAATTGCTATACAAAAAAATATGGGTTGGTGTGATGACCCTAAGTCTAAAAATTATAATAAACTTATCAATTTGCCTTCTACATTTAGTTTTGAAAATCTTTATAAGAAAGAAAATATTTACGATATAGTAATAGTTTTAAACTATAACATGAATCCTATAATAAGAAATAAAGGAAGTGCAATTTTTATACATGTGGCTAGAAAAAATTATCAAAAAACAGAAGGATGTGTAGCTATAAAAAAAAATCACCTTATTCAAATTATTAAGGAATTAAAACATAATACTAAGGTTAAGATCGAGAACCGAAAATAGAACTGCCTACTCTAACAAAAGTCGATCCATTTTTTACTGCGTCAACATAATCTGCTGACATTCCCATACTTAAATTTTCAAGAGCAAGGGATTTATTTAATTCATTTAAAGATTTAAAATATTTTTCAACATTTTGATCAATAGGAGGAATTACCATTAAACCAATAATCTTCAAATTTATTTCATTAATACAATAATTATAAAAGGCATCTAATTCTCTTACAGGTATACCTGATTTCTGAATTTCGTTTCCGATATTTACTTGTATGAAATATTCTAACTCCCGATCTAAATTTAATTGGTGCTTTGCGAGAGCATCAGCTAACTTTTGATTATCAACAGAGTGAATATAATCAAAAAGTTTTACAGCATCTTTGGCTTTGTTACTTTGTAGCTTACCAATCATATGAAGTTTTAAGTTTTTATTTATTTTTTTTTGATCTGACCATTTGGCTTTAGCTTCTTGTACTTTATTTTCACCAAAATGAATGTGACCGTATTCTATCAATGGCTTAATATAATCTAAGGTGAATGTTTTACTAACGGCTATAATATTCACTGGCCTCGCCGGCTTTAAAGATGAAATTTTAAATTTTATTTTTTCAAATCTTTCTACTATTGTATTCATATGTTTATTGTAAAAAAAAAATATTTTTTGATAATTGAAAATATCAAAGATATTGATTTAAAAAACATAAAAATTCGCAATAAATTTTCTATAATTTATAGGAATAAGAAAAAAATTGATAAATTTGGTGATTTATTCGAATTCAGACAAAAATGTAAATTAAAAGGTATAAAATTTTATATAGCAAACAAAATTGACTTAGCAATATTATTAAAATGTGATGGGATATATTTGTCATCTTTTAATAGAGATTTAAAGTTTTTAAAATATAAAAATTTGAATTTTAAAATAATTGGATCTGCACATAATTATAAAGAAGTCGCATTAAAAATTAAACAAGGTTGTAGTTTCATTTTATTGTCTAAACTTTTTTTAGTAAATTATGATAAAAAAGCTCCATTTCTAGGTGTTATAAAATTTAATAACCTTAAAAGTATTTCAAAGTTCTTGATACCCTTAGGCGGAATAAATAGCCAAAATTTAAATGAATTAAAAAATGTATATAGTGAAGGTTTTGCTATTTTAACAGAGCTAAAAAAAAAGCCGGCGATAATTCGCCGGCTTTTTTAAATAAAGATTTATAAGTTAATTAAAACGCTGTTTTAATACTTATAGTTCTTGCATCATCATCTGTACCTGATGCCCAACCAGAGTTTGTAGTTTTAGCATCTTGGAAACCAAGAGTTAAACCACCAACTGTGTAAGCAGCATTAATCGCTTTTGTTTCTTGCTCAATGTAAAGAGCTCCAGAACCTTTCAAGTGATTTACAGATTCGATTAAGTTGTATGAAATAGCAAAATCATCATTTACTGCATAAGCGATACCAATGATATCATCTTTGTAGTATGAAGTGTCTGCTTGTGCAACTTGGTAAGCTTTCTTTTGGAATCCAACAGAAAGAGGACCAACTGGCATTGTAATTGCTACTGTACCACCTGCTAATGTTTGGTTGTTAGCAATTGTATTTTCATGTTCAGCGTAACCAAAAGTGATCTTCATTCCACCTAGTGGAGAGTCACCTATTACTGGTAAGCCACTTACCGGTATACCAACGTTAATTGACTCAGCAGATGCAGCAGTGTGTGATTCGTTAGCTGATACACCTTTTTCGTTGTTTGTTTTACCGTCAAGTTTTGGATAGTAGTTATAAGCAACAGATATACCTGTTCCTGCTATATCACTATTTCCATAGCTTAAACTCATTGATCCGTCCATACCAGAACCTACGTCTGCAGTTGTATAGTTACCAGATCCTGAACCGTTTGCTTCTTCAAAAGCTGTTGGCGTAATATCGTCAACTGCGTTTGCAGCATCACCTGAGTTACCAACACCAAACGTACCATATCCTGTAGCAAGTTTTAATGTGTGGTCTGCACCAGAGTCACCTAAGAAAGTTCCATCTGTACCCATTGTCCATGTTGCAGTACCGAAGTCTGTGTCTGTAGACCCCTTAAACGTCAAGTCAGTGTTCATACCTAGTGAGTTACCAGTAGTCTGATCAACACTTGACGAATATGTAGCTTGCATTGTACCAGATACTGTCATCTCACCTGCTTGAACAGATGTAAATGCAAATAAACCAGTTACAACAGCTACGATTGCTTTTAATTGTTTCATATTTTCTCCTTAATTATTTATAAAAAAAATATATTTTTTATATTGTCGATTTTTAATATATAGAGCCAGAAATTGCCGGTTTTTTTGCTTTTTACACAAAATATTTAACAATATGTTGTATTTATATCACACCTAAAAAATGTTGATTTTTAACACTTTTCGCTTATTTGACATATTTACGATATATTAATGTAATTTCTGAATAATTATGAAAAAAAATCCTGCTTATATTTTGTTTTTTTGTCTTAGTTTTGCTTTGATAACCTCTTGCGGTGTTGGGGAAAAATTAAAAAAGATTCATAAACCCGTTGATTTACGAACTTCGCCTTTAGATCCAGATGAAAGAGCTAGAAGGAATATTGAGGAGGGTCGTGGTATTTCAATAGGTAGTTTAGGTAATAAAAAAACAACATACGAGTTTAGCACAGCTAATCCAATGTGGAGAGCTTCTCTTGAAGTGCTGGATTTTATTCCCCTTACCACGGTAGATTATTCTGGTGGTATGATAATTACAGATTGGTATTCAGATAATTCCTCAAAAGGAAGTGAGTCTTTAAAAATTACTGTAAGGTTTATGTCTAATGAAGTTCGATCTGATAGTCTTAAAATTTTAGTACATAAAAAAAGTTGTAGCTCAATAGAAAATTGCGCAGTAGCTTTATTGCCAAATAATTCTAATTTAAATACAGAACTTTTATCAGTAATACTTCGAAAAGCTGCTAATATTGAGACACAATCAAAAAAGAAACCTGTTAAAAAATAAATAATTTTATATGGAGCGTTATAATTTTTTAGCTGTTGAAAAAAAATGGCGTAATAATAAAACTGCAAATAATGTATTAAATAATTCATCTAAAAATAAATTTTATTGTTTAGAGATGTTTCCTTATCCTTCAGGAAAAATACATATGGGGCATGTAAGAAATTATACCATTGGAGACGTGGTTGCTAGATATAAGTATTTAAACAATTTTAATGTTCTTCACCCAATGGGCTGGGACTCTTTCGGTTTGCCAGCTGAAAATGCCTCTAAACAAAATAATTTGCATCCAAAAAAATGGACCGAAAAAAATATACAAGTCATGAGAAATCAGCTTAAACTTCTTGGACTTTCTATTAATTGGGACGCTGAAATATCTACTTGTGATGAGAACTATTATAAACATCAACAAGAATTATTTATTGATTTTTATAACCAAGGATTGATTTCTAGAAAAGAAACTTATGTTAACTGGGATCCAGTTGAGAATTCTGTTCTAGCAAATGAACAAGTGATAGATGGCAAAGGATGGAGATCTGGTGCATTAGTTCAAAGAAAAAAGTTATCTCAATGGTTTTTTAATATTACTAAATTTTCTCAAGACCTACTTGATGATTTAGATATTTTAGAAGGTTGGCCTTCAAAGGTTAAAATTATGCAAAAAAACTGGATAGGCAAATCTTTTGGATGTGAAATGAATTTTGAGATTATTGAGACCTCAGAAAAAATAAAGATTTTTACTACACGACCGGATACAATTTTTGGTGCAAGTTTTATAGCATTATCAAGTGATCATCCTCTTAGTATGAAATTCAAAGATAATAAAGAATTTCTGTCTTTTAAGGAGGAATGCAACAAATCTGGCACCACGGAAGAGGCATTGGCAAATACTGAAAAATTAGGTTTTAACAGTAATTTCTTTGTAAAACATCCTTTTATCAAAAATAAGAGAATACCAGTTTACTTCGCAAACTTTGTTTTGATGGATTATGGAACTGGAGCAATTTTTGGATGTCCTGCTCATGACCAAAGAGATTTTGATTTTGCAAAAAAATATAATTTAGAAATTTCTCAAGTAATTTCTAATGGTGCAAATGATGATTTAAATGAAGCATACACAGGAGAAGGGAAATTAATTAACTCATCTTTTTTAGATGGTTTAAGTATTGACGAAGCTAAAAAGAAAATAATTGATGAAATCGAAAAATTACAAATAGGTAAGAAAAAAATATTGTTCCGCTTGAAAGATTGGGGCATTTCTAGACAGCGATACTGGGGTTGTCCAATTCCTATGATTTATTTAGAAGATGGAAGTGTAGTTCCTGTCGAAAAAAGTGAACTACCTATCCTGCTACCAAACGATATAGATTTAAATTCTAAAGGTAATCCACTTGATAGTCACCCGACTTGGAAAAAAACTACTCAAAAAAGTACAGGCAAATCTGCAAGAAGAGAAACAGATACTTTGGATACATTTGTTGATTCTTCTTGGTATTTTTTAAGGTTTTGTTCGCCGCAACATAAAGCATCCCCGTTTGATCTAAGTAAAGTTAATTATTGGATGCCTGTTGATCAATATATTGGAGGCATAGAACACGCAATTTTACACTTATTGTATTCAAGATTTTTTACTAAAGGTATCAAACAGTGTAAAAAAGATTTTAATATTTCTGAGCCATTTAAGAATTTGTTTACCCAAGGAATGGTTTGTCATGAAACTTATAAAGATAACAAAGGTGATTGGCTTTACCCAGAGGAAATAGAAAAAGTAAATAATAAAGCTGTTAAAAAAAAAGATAAAACTGAAGTTGTTATAGGTCCATCGGAGTCGATGTCTAAATCAAAAAAGAATACAATCGACCCAGAAACAATGATCAATAAGTACGGTGCAGATGCAGTAAGATGGTTTATTTTATCAGATAGTCCACCTGAAAAGGATGTTCAATGGTCAGATGTTGGTGTTGCATCATCTAGTAAATTTTTGCAAAAAATTTGGAATTTAAATTCTCAGATTGTCTTAAGAAAAAACGCTAGTCCAAAAAGAGATGTTACAAATAAATTTGATCTTGAAATTAAGTCTCTGATAAACAGAATTGATATCTCTATTAAGGACTTTAAATTTAACGTTTCTATTGCTTTGTTTTATGAAACTTACAAAACTTTTAACTTTTACATAAATTCAGCTGTTGATAATCAATCTTTGATAAACAATTGTACTAAAGTTATGAAATTGATGATACCTTTTGTTCCACACATCGCAAACGAGTGTCTAGATTTATTAAAATGCAAAGATAAAGATACATGGCCAGAGGTTGCAAAAGATTTTCAGAGTGAAATTAAATTTGCGATACAAATAAACGGTAAAACAAGAGATATTATAAGTGCAAAAAAAGATCTAGACCAAGATGTGATGACGAAAACAATTGCTAAAAGTTCAAAGATCAACAAATATCTTAAAAATAAAAAGATAATAAAGACTATATTTGTTAAAAATAGAATTATAAATTTTATAATTAAATGATTAAAAAAAGTGCGATACTATTAATAATTATCACATTTCTACTTACAGCGTGTGGATTTAAAGCTGTAAATAAAAACTATCCATTAAAATTCGATATAGTGAATATTGAAACATCGGGCGAAAATAGAATTAATTTTTTGTTAAGAAATAAACTTATAAATAACAACAATAACAATAATAATAATCAAATTGATTTAAAAATTACAACATTAAAAGAAAAACAAATTAAAGAAAAAAATATAAAAAACGAAATAACAAAATACAAAATTAAAATTATAGCTAACGTAAGTTATCAAATAACACCTATACAAAAAAAAGGAAACTTTTCAATTTCAAACTCTGGTAGTTATGATGTCAATAAAAAATATTCACAAACGATTAAAAATGAAAAAAATTTAGTAAGTTCATTGACCGAAAGTCTAGCTTCTGAGATTAAAAATAATTTAATAAATATTGCCGATGATTTTTAAAAGTTATTTGATTGATGAAAATTTAGATTTATTAAAAAATAATATTGTTCTATTTTATGGCGAAAACATCGGTTTAATAAATGAATTTAAAAAAAAAATAAAAGACACCAACAAAGATAAAACACTTCTTACATATTCAGAAAATGAAATTCTAAAAGATTTAGATAATTTTATTAATGAAATTAAAAGTACATCATTATTTGGAGATGAAAAAATTTTTTTCATTAATGATGTAACAGATAAAATTTGTGAGTTGATAAATAATTATGAATCGGATCTTATAAATTACAAAGTTTTTTTATTCGGATCCGTTCTTGATAAAAGATCTAAGTTGAGAAGTCTCTTTGAAAAAGCGAAAAACTTTAGTGTCGTACCATGCTATAAAGACAATGACATTACTATTAAAAAACTAATTTTAAAAAGATTGAATGGTTATACTGGTTTAACACCACAAGTCTTAAACACTTTATTAGAAAATAGTACTTTAGATAGAGTTAAGTTAAATAATGAGATCGATAAAATAAAAATTTTTTTTAAAAATAAGCAAATAAAAATTGAGCAATTAGAAAAATTAATTAATGAAAAAAATGATGAAGATTTTGATTTAATTAAAGAAAATGTTCTTAAAGGAAATAAAAACAATACAAACAATTTGTTAAGTAGCACCATTTTTGATAATGAAAAAATTTACTTATACATCAATACGATCAATCAAAGACTGAATAAACTTAAGGAAGTTCAAGAGCTTTCCAATGGTCAAGATATATTAAAAACTATTGACATGATAAAACCACCAATATTTTGGAAAGATAAACCACACATTCTTGAACAAGCGAAAAAATGGAATAAAAAAAGGATTAACAAAGCTTTCGAAAAAACATTTGAGTTGGAAAAAAGAGTTAAATCAGACTCTGTTATAAATAAAAATATATTAGTAAAAAAATTATTAGTTGATATTTGCCTATTGGCTAATTCTTAGTAAGTAAATCTGAGACTAATTCAAACTGTTCTAAATCTTTGTATTCAATAGTAATTTTTCCAGAATTATTTTTTTTATTCAAAATGTTTACTTTAAGACCAAGTATTTTTTCTATCCTTTCTTGTGCTTTTAAAATGTTTGCATCAACTCTCTTTTCCTTGAAATTTCCTTTTTTATTTCTTGTTAAATACTCTACTTTTCGTGCGCTATAATTTTTAGCAACTACTTCCTCAGCTATAGTTGAAGCATTAGATATTCCTATTAATGGTCTTGCTTGACCGGATGTTAACGTACCTTCCTCTAACATTGCAATAACATCTTTTGGTAAAGTTAATAATCTCAAAGTGTTGCTAATATGACTTCTGCTTTTTGACATTAATTTAGATATGCTTTCATGATCATATTTAAATTCCTCATTTAATCTTTTATAACCACGAGCTTCTTCAATAGGATTTAAATCATCTCTTTGGATATTTTCTACTATTGCAACTTCCAAAGACTCTACATCGCTTAGGTCTAAAATTGTAACTGGAATTTCATGAATACCAGCCCTTTGAGCTGCAATCCATCTTCTCTCACCAGCTACAATCTCGTATTTACCATTCTCATTTTTGTTTGGACGCACAGCAATTGGCTGGATAATTCCATTTTTTTTAATCGAATTAGCTAATTCATCAAGTTTTTCCTCACTAAAATACTGTCTGGGCTGGTACGGATTACGGCTCAAATCACTAATAGAAACAGTGTTTAATTGACTAATTTCTTGCGGCTTATTTTTAGGTTTCTCATCACCAAACAAAGCTGAAAGACCTCGACCTAAACCTTTTTTTTTTCCACTCATGCTGCACTCACTATTTTGCTTTTAAATTCCTCAGCTAATTTAAAGTATGCCTTACTTCCAACGCAGCTTTTATCATAAATAACACAAGGCAAGCCGTGTGATGGTGCTTCCGACAATCTTACATTTCTTTGAATGACAGTTTTATATACTTTTTCTTTAAAATAATTTCTTGCTTCCCTGTCTACTTCCGATGAAAGTTTATTTCGTTTGTCAAACATAGTTAACAATATTCCTCTAATTGAAAGTGTAGGATTAAGATTTTCTTTTATTCTATCAATTGTTTTTACTAACTGTGTAATTCCCTCTAAAGCAAAGAATTCTGTCTGTAAAGGAACCAATAATTCATCAGACGCCACTAATGACATAATCGTAAGCAAGCTTAAAGAAGGTGGACAGTCTATAAATATGTTGTCATACTTTTTTAACAATCCTGTTTTTTCAGATAATAAA
>MDTA01194258.1_pt1 | contig 12062 bp, 11 predicted proteins | sample 811151 | NCBI WGS metagenome assembly MDTA01 (sample SAMN05326648, study PRJNA326480) | marine metagenome | isolation source: seawater | place: Indian Ocean: South | collected 2010
TATGGTTGGCTAAGATTAGAAAATGGAGTGCATAGGCTTGTTAGGATTTCACCATTTGATTCTCAATCTAGAAGGCATACAAGTTTTGCATCGGTATATTGTTATCCAGAAATCGATAACACAGTAGATATTCAAGTTCATGAGAAAGATTTAAGAATAGATACATTTCGTGCATCAGGTGCTGGAGGACAACATGTAAATAAAACTGATAGTGCCGTTAGAATAACTCATCTTCCAACTAAAATAATTGTTCAATGTCAAAATAGTAGGTCACAGCATAGAAATAAGTCAATTGCCATGGACTTACTAAAATCTAAGTTATATGAAATTCAATTAATTAAAGAGGAAGAAGAAAATAAAAAAAATAGATCTCAGAAAAGTGAAATTAGCTGGGGAAATCAGATCAGATCCTATGTTATGCAGCCCTACAGAATGGTCAAGGATCACAGGACTAATGTTGAAATTTCTGATGTTGGGGCAGTATTAGATGGTAAAATAGACATTTTTTTAGAAAACCAATTAATCAAGTTAAATTAGACAGAAACGCATAAACTTCATCAACATGACCTTTGACTTTAACTTTTCTCCATTCTTTAATTAATACTTGGTTTTCATCTATAAGAAATGTTGATCTTTCAATGCCCATGTATTTTTTCCCATACATAGATTTTTCCACCCACACTTTAAAAAGTTTACATAACTTACCTGATTCATCGCTTGCAAGTTCTATAGAAAGGTTGTGTTTTAACTTAAATTTCTGGTGTTTTTCAATAGTATCTTTGGAAATTCCAATTATAACAGTATTTTTTTTATCAAATTTAGATTTTAGTTTTGAGTATTCAATAGCCTCAAGTGTGCAGCCCGGAGTATCATCTTTTGGATAAAAATAAATTAACATTTTTTTTTTAAAAAATTCATTTATATTTGTTTTTAGACCACTTTCTAAAATTAAATCAAAATTTTCAATTTTCTTTCCTATCTTCATAATAAAATTATTTTTGTTATGTTTTTTATGACTCAGTTATAGTTAAATAATATAAAAATGAAAATAAAATATTTAAAAAGCTTTTCCTATTTTCTCTCGATAGTTTTTTTGGTATTTTTTACAATTCTTTTAATTTTTTTTTTTCTTGTTATCTATTAAACCAATAAAGATTAATTTTGTTGATTATTTTGATAGGGAAAGCCAGATTCTCAAAGAAACCAATTTAAAGGAAGTTGGGGATATTTATCTTAGTTTTAATAGAAAATCAAAAAACTTTGAATTATTGATTGAAGATTTAGTACTTGGTGATTCTTATTTTAAGAGTACACAAATAAATTTAGATTTTAAATTATCCAGAGATTTTTTTGATACATCCTTAAAAATTTATGATGCTGATTTTACAATTAGAGGAAAGAATAATGAAAATGATACTCTCGACTATTCCAATGCTTTAATTAAATTAAAAGAAAAATTTGACTTTATTAATAAATTCAATGTTATTGAAATTATTAATAGTAAGTTATTAATAGATTTGAGTGAAGATCTAAATCTAAACTATTTGATAGATTTAAAAATAAAAAATGAAAGAATTTTTGGCATTATCTCTGAATTAGATAATGTTAACAATTATTTGTCTTTTGATTTAAAAAAAACCGAAGATATTAACTCTAATTTTGAAATTAAAAATTTTAATATCGATTTTGTTGAACTTATGTTTGGTGAAGATTTATTGGATTTAAAGGATCTTAGAATCTCTGGAAGTTCTAAATCAGCTATGTTGAATGAAACAAGTTTAGGTGAACTTAAGTTTGATTTTTTTTTGGATGGTGAATTAAACTATGAGACTAATAATATTAAGAAGAAAATAATTTTTGAAAGAAATAATTTTGATGGATCTTTAAAAAATAATAAACTTGAAATTCTTTTAGGCTTTAATGATAAAGAATCACAGTTTGCGATAGGACTAAATACGATTCTAAATGAAGACCCTAAACCAAACTTTTATCTTAAAATTGACTCAATTTATGTGAAAAACCTTTTAAATGTTTGGCCAAAAGGCCTTGCTAATTCGGTATACTTCTGGATGAAGAAAAACTCTAATGGATTGATAGATAATGTAAGGATAGATATAGAATCTAAATTTGACGGAAAAAATATAATTTTAGGAAAAGTTGATGGTACCTTTGAGTGTAATAATATTGAAATCCAATATATGGACTCGATGCCATCAATAAAAAATATTTATGGGAATGCAAAAATGGAAAATTCAAGAGTTTTTTTTGATATAAATTCTGGAAATTCAAATAATCTTCAAATAAATCGTGGAACAGTTGATTTATATGACTTAGATAGTGAAACAGAAAAAGCTGATATAAATCTAAATATTTCATCAGTTAATGCTGATGTAGTTAAGTACTTAGATCTAACTGAGATAAATAAAAGTAATTTTGCCAAATTAAAAAAAATTGATGGAAATACCGTAATCGATTTAAATTTAAAATTTCCTTTGTTTCTTGATTTAAAAGCTGAGCAGATTAATTACAATGCTGAAGCAGAAATATCTAATGGCTTTTTCAATAATGTATTTAAAGATTTTTCAATTAATGACTTAAAGCTAAACATTAAAGTTAAAGAAGATTTGGTAAAATATGATGGTGAGGGTTTTATTGAAAATTCGTTCATGAATTTTGACGGTGAGCAAATTTCTGAGGAAAATAAAATTTTTGACAAGATAAATGGTAAAATAGATTTGGAGGGACAACTTTTAGAAAAAATAATAAAAAATCAATTCTCAAATTATCAAGGTAGCATTAATTTAAATTTTTCATATATTGAAGATGAAAAAACCTTTAAAATTGAGGGAATAGGTGAACTTGATAACTTTTATGCTGAATCAGATTTTCTAGGAGAGAATCTTGATTTCACTGATGGAAAAATTAGATTTATAGTTAGTCCATTTAATAACAAGTATTCTGGTTTTATTGATCTGAAAACTAAAAATGTCATTCTTGAAATTGACACAATATTTGACGATTTAGAAGTTAAAAAAGCTAAAATTCCAAAGTTTGTGAGTCCTAAACAAGATTTCAATCTTATTTATGAAAAAGATAAAGATGCAAATATGAAAATTAGAGGTAGAAAATTGAAAATTTCCGAGATTAAATTTGAAGAAGATTCCTTTTTCTCTGAACTCTCAGATCTTAAACTAGATCTTGAAATTGATGAATTATTTATTAGCGATTCAAAGTTCACTTCTCCAAGGATTAATTTCTTGAAAAATAACAATAAATTCGAAAATCTTTTTGTTGAACTTTTAGGAGATAAAGATTACCACAAGATTCAAATCAACCAAGAGCAAGATAAGAAAATTTTTTTATTAGAATCAAACTATGCTCCTGGTTTTTTAAAATTATTTGATGTTGATTTAAAAATAAATACAGGAAGCCTGAAAATAAAGGGTGAAAAAAATATGAATTCAATAGGTTATAAAGGTATAATTGCAGGAAAAGATTTTGTTTTATTAGATGCTCCATTTTTAGCAGATTTTATAAGTCTTTTTTCACTTAAAGGATTAGCACAGAAACTTAAGGATGGTGGTATAATATTTGAAGATTTAAATGCCAAATATGAATTTTCAGATGGTAAGTTAAGAATTATTGATAGTTTAATAAAAGGAAGTGAATTAGGAATTCAATTTGATAGTGTTGTTGGTTTCGATAATGATTATTTCTTGACAACAGGTTCAATAATACCTGCTTACACGATCAATACACTCTTAACAAAATTCCCAATTGTTGGAGAAATAATTACTGCAGGTTCACCCGAAGATGGTTTGATTGGAGCAAAGTTTAAAGTTGAGAAAATCGAAGGAGAGTACGATATTTCTTATAATCCAATTTCTGTTTTTGTCCCAAATGTAATTAAAAACTTCTTAGGAGATTAACTCAACAATTCCGTATTTGTTCTTTCCTACATGAATAACGACATAATAAGTATTTTTTTTATTTGGATGGTTAATGAAATAATTTTTTTTCATTAATACCTCTTTATCAGTTATTTTATCATTATTAATTTTTACTGCTCCTTGCGAAATCAATCTTTTTGATTCTCCATTAGACTTACAAAACTTTAGATCAATTAAAATTTCTTTTAACGACAAACCAGATTCTATGACTTTATTTTTAATAACCAACTTATTTTCACAATTATTAATTACATTTGAGTCAAGTTCATTATTTACTAGTATCTGACTAGCTTCAGATTCGGCTTTCTTAGAATTTTCTTCTCCGTGACAAAGTTTTGTGACTTCATTTGCCAATAATATTTTGAGTTGATTTAAATCTGAACCACTTAATGATCGATACCCTTCAATTTTTTTTGTATCTAATTCAGTGAATAACAATAGAAATTTGATAATATCTTGATCAGATGTATTTCTCCAATATTGCCAAAAGCTTGTTGGATCTAATTTGTCCTCAGATAACCAAATAGCGCCTGCTGCAGTTTTCCCCATTTTTGCTCCAGCAGATGTTGTTATAAGTGGTGTGGTTAACCCAAAAACATCTTGTTGCTCGAGTCTTTTAACTAAATCAATACCTGAAACAATATTTCCCCATTGATCTGATCCACCAAACTGAATTTTACATTTATATTTTTGAAAAAGCTTTATAAAGTCATAGGCTTGAAGTATGGAATAATTAAATTCCAAAAAGCTAAGATTTTGCTCCCTTTTTAATCTTTGTTTTATAGATTCAAGAGACAACATTTTGTTGATTGAGAATTTACTGCCAATATCTCTTATAAAATTTATATATTTTAAATTATTTAGCCAATCATAATTATCAACCAATATAGCGCAACTGGCACTAGATTTTTCAAAATTAAGAAACTTTTCAAAGACTTTTCTCAATTTCTTTTTATTCAAATTTATTTCATCTTCAGAGAGAATTTTTCGTGTTTCATCTTTTCCAGAAGGATCTCCAACAAGAGTTGTGCCACCCCCAATTAGAATTATTGGTTTGTGACCAAATTTTTGAAAATTTCTTAAAAGCATAAGCGGCAACAAAGAACCTGCATGTAGGCTATCCGAAGTACAATCAAATCCAATATAGGCTACGGATGGTTTTTTTAAATAATTTCTCAAGCTTTGTTCATCTGTACATTGATGAATGAATCCTCTTTCATTAATATATTTAAAAAAATCTTTATTCATAGTTTTCCTACTGTGGTTATAATATTAAAAAATGAAAAATAAAGAAATTTATGCATTAGGAATTATGAGTGGAACTTCACTTGATGGTTTAGATTTTTCACTTATCAAATCAGATGGTCTTAAAAATATTAAAGTTTTATTTAATCATTATTTTAAATTTAATTCGAAGATGATTACTAATCTAAAAGATTTAATTTTAGAATTTAATAATAAACCATTGAAATTTAACAGAAAATCAAGTCTTTTTATTGAAACCGAAAAAGAGTTTACTGATTTATTGTTAAAAAAAATAAAAATTTTTTTTAATAAAATTAACTTCGAATTTAAAAAATTAAGTTTGATAGGTGTTCATGGGAATACTCTTTTACATAATCCAAAAAATAAGATTTCTTTGCAGCTTGGAGATTTTAAGTTGTTATCAAATATGTTAAAGATCAAGATTGTCGCTAATTTTAGAGATAATGATATAAAACTTGGTGGGGAAGGAGCCCCATTGGTTCCTATAAGTCATCAAGCAATGTTTTCAGAAAAAGACAAAAATATAATGGTTGTCAATATTGGTGGAATATCTAACTTTTCATTTTTAATTGGAAAAAATAAATTACTTTCCTCTGACATTGGCCCAGGAAATACTTTAATTGATAAATATTGTTTTTTAAAGTTTAAGAAGTTTTTTGATAAGGACGGAAAATTAGCTAAAAAGGGTAATTTAAAATTAGAAATTGTTGAAGAATGGTTAAAAAAAAAATTTTTAAAAAAAAATCCACCTTATTCATTTGATAATAGTTTTTTTAAAGTTGAGAGTTTTGCCAGTAATAAAATTAATGAATATGATATATTGAGGTCGCTTACTTTCTTTTCAGCAAAAATAATTTCCGATTTAAGATTTAAGATAAATTTGAAAATTGATCATTGGATTTTTACAGGGGGAGGGGTAAAAAATTATACTTTGATGAAAGATATTAGAGATATTTTACATGATGAAAGTCTTTTTATTTCTGACGAGCTTGGTTTTGATTCATCATTTATAGAATCCGTGGCATTTGCATATATTTCTATCAGAACTGTTAAAGGTTTACCATCAGCTTTTCCAGAGACAACTGGCTGTTGTAGAAAAAATATTTGTGGAAAAATATATTTACCTTAGTTTTTACTATTTTTTAAAAAATAATTTTTGACTTTTTCAATTACTTTGCTTTCAATGCTTGTAAAAAAGTGATCATTAGACTTTATTACTTCTTGATTTACATTTATTGTTTTTTGTTGATTAAGTCTCTTAACAACATCTTTAATTAAATCAACCTCTATTAGGCTATCCTTATCTGCATTTAGAATTATTCCTGATGCAGGGCAGGGTGCTAAAAAGTTGAAATCATATTTTCCAACAGGCGGGCTTATTAAAATAAATTTAGGTATTTCAGGCCTCCTCATCAATAATTGCATGCCAATCCAGGCTCCAAAAGAAATCCCACAAATCCAAAACTCTTCTGATTCTTGATTTTGATTTTGCAACCAATCCAATGCAATTGCTGAATCTGCGAGTTCACCTTCACTCCCATCATGTTCACCATCAGACTTCCCAACACCTCTAAAATTGAATCTTAAACTTGAAAACCCAAGATCAGAAAATAGTCTATGAAGTTTTAAAGATAGAGGATTGTTCATATTACCTCCATGTCCAGGATGAGCATGAAGGATAAGTACAGAAGGAGAGGTTGGCTTGTTATTGTGGGTGTATCTCCCTTCAAGCCTACCAGCAGGACCATTGAGTAAAATTTCGGGCATTTAAACTTGACTAAATTAGTAAGGTATATTATATCTTAGCTTATATAATATATTATAAAAAAAATGTCAAAAAATTTATTTTCTTTAATATTGTCTGATCTTGTCGCAGCAAAAAATAGGGACCCTGCGGCCAGAAATTATTTAGAAGTTTTTTTTACCTATCCTGGGTTTCATTCAATTCTAATACACAGAGTCTGCAACCTTTTTTGGAAGATAAAATTTAAATTTTTAGCCAGATTTCTGAGTTATTTATCAAGAATAATTACATCAATAGAAATTCACCCTGCCGCCAACATTGGTAGAGGTTTTTTTATTGATCATGGAGCAGGTTTGGTCATTGGTGAAACTTCAAAAATAGGGGATAATGTAACAATTTACCAACAAGCAACATTGGGAGGTATTTCTCCGTCAGTTGATTCAAAATCTCAAAAAAAGATAAAAAGACACCCTACAATTGATGATAATGTAATTATTGGTTCAGGGGCTCAAATTTTAGGACCAGTATTAATAGGAAAAAACTCTAGAATTGGTGCTAATGCGGTTGTTCTTAATGATGTACCTGAAAATATGACATTTGTTGGTATTCCAGCGAGAAAACTTGAATCTTTTAAAAGGTATGCCCATTTTAATCCATATGGAATTAGTAAAGGTAAAATTGATGATCCAAATAAAAAAAGCATTCTTGCTCTTTATAAAGAATTACATTTATTGAGCGAAAGTGTTTTAGATCTCCAATCTAAACTGAACTATATTAATAAAGACAATGTTAACTTTAATATTGATGTTAGAGATAACAAAGCAAAGAAAGAACAAAAGAGAAAGTAAAATGAAATTGACATCAAAAGGAAGATTTGCTGTAACATCACTAGTTGATTTAGCCTTAAACTCTAATGGAAATAACCCTGTTAGTTTGAGTGAGATTTCTGGTCGTCAACAAATCTCTGTTACCTTTTTAGAGCAAATTTTTTCCTCCCTTAAAAAAAAGGGAATAGTTAGAAGTGTAAGAGGAGCTCAAGGTGGTTATTTGTTTGCGAAAAAACCAAATTTAATAATGTTACTTGATGTTATTGAAGCTATTGATGAAGATTTGAAGATTAATAAATGTAATGGTGTTGACTTTGGCTGTAACCGTGATGGTAAAAAAACAAAATGTTTAACACACAATCTATGGAATAAATTGACAAATCATATCCATTTTTTTCTTAATTCGGTTTCTATTGAGGATGTAAAAAAAGATCAGTACAGTTCAATTTTCGAATTCCACTATAACTCACCTATCAACGACTTAAATTTTACAGGAAGTCCTAATTATGATTAAAAATATATATTTTGATTATCAAGCAACTACTCCGGTTGATCCGAGAGTTTTAAAGAAAATGATGCCATTTTTTGGAGAGATTTATGGGAATCCCCATTCTAGAAACCATTCCTATGGATGGGAAGCAGAAGCAGGAGTTGAACTTGCAAGAGAACAAGTAGCAAGTTTAATTAACGCAAACCCTAAAGAAATTATATTTACCTCAGGAGCAACAGAATCTAACAATCTTGCTATCAAAGGTCTTGCAGATTTTTATGGTGACAAAAAAAAACATATAATAACTTGTGTAACAGAGCATAAATGTGTTTTGGAATCATGTAGGCATTTATCAGAGAAGGGATTTAAGATAACCTACCTTCCTGTAAACTCAGATGGTTTGATCGACCTAGAGATCTTGAAAAAATCAATAACAAAAGAGACTATGCTAGTTTCAATTATGGGAGTGCACAATGAGATAGGTGTGATTCAACCATTGAAGGATATTGGAAAGTTATGTCGTGATAATGGAGTTTTTTTTCATACGGACTGTGCTCAGGCTATTGGAAAAATACCACTGGATGTAGATAAAATGAATATTGATTTGATGAGTATTTCAGGTCATAAAATTTACGCACCAAAAGGAATTGGAGCTCTTTATGTAAGAAGAAAACCCCGGGTAAGAATCAGTGCAATGATTAATGGTGGCGGTCAAGAAAGAGGTATGAGGTCAGGAACTCTATCACCAGCACTATGTGTTGGCTTGGGTGAAGCCTGTAAAATTTATTCAAAAGAAATGGACCTAGAAGATAAAAAATTGACTAAATTAAAGAACTTAATGTTAAGCGGCATTAGAAAAGAATGTGATGATATATACCTAAATGGATCAGAAACAAAAAGAGTTCCGGGAAACCTTAATCTAAGTTTTGCCTATGTTGAAGGTGAATCTCTTATGATGGGAATTAAGAATTTAGCAGTCTCATCAGGATCTGCTTGTACATCGGCTTCGCTTGAACCTTCATATGTGTTAAAAGCACTAGGAGTTGAAGAAGAGCTTGCCCATACCAGCCTAAGAATAGGTCTTGGTAGATTTACAACAGAAAATGATGTTAAAAATGCTGTTAAGCAGATAGTCAATGAAGTGCAAAGACTCAGGGCTTTAAGTCCACTTTGGGAAATGGCACAAGAAGGCATTGACATCAGTAAAATTAAATGGGCGGCACATTAACTTTAAAAAAAGGAAACAAATATGGCATATAGTAAAAAATTAATAGATCACTATGAAAATCCCAAAAATGTCGGTTCATTAAACAAAGAATCCAAGGATGTTGGGACTGGATTGGTCGGCGCCCCAGCTTGTGGAGATGTGATGAAACTTCAGATAAAAGTGAATGAACAATCAGGTGTGATTGAAGATGCTAAATTCAAAACATTTGGTTGTGGATCAGCGATTGCCTCAAGCTCATTAATTACTGAATGGGTCAAAGGAAAAAAAATTGAAGAAGCAAATTCAATAAAAAATACTGAAATTGCAAATCATCTTGCTCTTCCCCCTGTTAAAATACATTGTTCAATTTTAGCAGAGGACGCTATAAAAGCAGCAATCGATGATTATAAGAACAAGAATAAGAAATGATCACAGTTACCCAAAGTGCTCTTAATCAAATTAGAAAGTTAATTTCTGACCGGAAAACTAAGCCTTTGGGTATAAGGTTGGGTATTAATACTAAAGGTTGCTCAGGGCTCTCGTATAATCTTCAATATGTAGATGAAAAAATTGAGGGTGATGAAACATTAAAAATTGAAGATATAAATGTCTATGTTGACCCAAAAGCCACGCTTTTTTTGATTGGCACACAAATGGATTATGAAGAAGGAGAGCTTGAATCAGGTTTTAAATTTCTCAATCCTAATGAAAAGGGTAGATGTGGTTGTGGCGAATCTTTTCATGTTTAATTGCTAAATCTAAGCAATGAATTCGAAAGAAAATTGTTGGAATTGTAAATCAATTGTCAAATCAAAAGGTTTCTTTTGTGATCACTGCGGTGTAATACAAAAACCTAGTTATTTAGACGAATTTGAAATTTTTGGTTTAAAAAAGGAATTTTTAATTGATCTGAATGTCCTTGAGGATAAATACCTAGAACTGCAATCAAAATTACACCCTGATAAATTTGTTAACTCTTCACAAAATGAAAAAGATTTTTCCAATGAACATTCTTCTAGAATAAATGAGTCTTACAAATTATTAAAAAATAATGTTTCAAGAGCAAATATAATATTAAAATCCAACGGATATGATTTAGAAAAAGAATCCAAAACATTTGGAGATGAAAAAATGTTAGAGGATATAATGGATTTACAAAGTAAGTGTATGCTAGCTGAAAATGAAATTTCCAAAAAAAAAATAGGAAATGAAATTAAAGAAGTAATTGATGAAACAATCAATGAACTAAATCTTTTGTTTAAAAAAAAGTCTTGGAAGGAAGCCTACAACCTGAATGTAAAATTATCCTATCTCGAAAAAATGAAAAATAATATAAGCTAGAAAAATGAATTTAATAAATATTGAAGAAGCAAATAATAAAAACGAAACTGATGAGGATATTTGTATTGGTTTGGATTTTGGAACAACAAATTCTGTTTGTGCTGTAAAAATAGGAAAGAAAACAATATATTTAGAGGATAAAAATGGGAAAAAGCTTATTCCTTCAATTGTTTTATATGATGGAGAAAAAAAAATTATTGGAAATGATGCAGTAAAAGAAAAGAAATTTCTTAAATCTATTTTTTCCATAAAAAGATATTTTAACAAAAACCCTGAGAAAAAAGTTTTTCTTGATGGCCAAAATATTAATATTTCAGCAATAGATATTGCAAAAGAAATTTTTACATATCTGAAATATTCATCAGAAAATTTTCTAAATAAGGAACTAAATAATTGTGTCTTAACTGTTCCTGCATATTTTGACGAAAGAGCTAGAACTGGGATTATGAAGGCCGCTTTTATGTCAGGTTTAAATGTAAAAAGATTGATCAATGAACCTACATCAGCTGCATTTGCATATGGTCTTGAAAAAAATAAACGAGGTAATTATTTTGTATATGATTTAGGTGGTGGTACTTTTGATGTATCATTACTAAAGTTATCTGATGGGATTTTTAAAGTGATTGGTACTAGTGGAGATCCTAACCTAGGAGGAGATGACTTTGATGATTTGTTTGCAAACAAACTCCTAAATAATTTTTTTAATTTAAGTATGAGCAAATTAGCGGAAGAGGAGAAGCTAAGCCTAATAAAAAAATGTAAATTTTTGAAAGAAAGACTTTCTAAGGAAGATGAATTCTTTGAAGAAATCAAGGTAAAAGGTTTAGTAAAAAAAATTAAAATTAATCGGACTTTTTTCAATGAAGCAATAGAAAACTTATTGGATAGAACAATTGAGATTTCTGATAATCTATTGAAAGAATCTGAGCTTCCTGTCGAAAATATTGATGGTTTTATTCTTGTTGGAGGTTCAACTAGAATTAAGTTAGTTGAAGAAAAAATTCTAAAAAGGTTTGATGTCAAAATTTTCAATGATATTGATCCTGATCTTGTTGTTTCCCATGGTGCAGCCTTGCATGGTTATGAGTTGATGAATGGTGCTAAAAATCTACTTCTAGATGTGACTCCTTTATCTCTGGGAATTGAAACAATGGGAGGGTTAATGGAAAAAATCATTTCAAGAAACACGACCATTCCAATTGTAAAAGAACAAACCTTTACAACACATGAAAATGGA
>MDTA01165501.1_pt1 | contig 12060 bp, 10 predicted proteins | sample 811151 | NCBI WGS metagenome assembly MDTA01 (sample SAMN05326648, study PRJNA326480) | marine metagenome | isolation source: seawater | place: Indian Ocean: South | collected 2010
CAAATCCGCCAGATCTGCTTCTACATTCTTTGCAATCCAAGAGCTGACCTTGATCAAGGGCTGTCCTTGACCCGTGGTGATTCGATACTCGGCTTTGTTCCCTTCGCCCTCCCGACTCAATTGCAGTGAACCACTTTCCTCTTTGGTCTCCAGTTGTATTTGAAGGACTGGGTGGGTGCCAGCACCGACCTCGTCCGCAAGATAACGCATGGCTTTTAGCCGAAAGAACTTGGTGATCCATGTGGATGCTTTCGGATCGGTCGTCTCGTCTCCGTCTCGGGTAAAATCCTTTCCTGAGCGAACCCATCGTTGGTTTCCTCCCCAGGGCGAAGCAACGGTAAAGGCGACCACTTCGGCCAAATCGAAAGGCACGAGATTCGCTTCCATGAGTCGGCTGTCTGCAAACTCCAAATCTGTCATGAGTCGGTTATCGATGACGTAAACCGGCGCTTTGTTGGCAAGTTTGATGTAGCGAAGGCGACCTGAGACATCCTTTTCGCCTACCAAGATCTTCTCCTCATTCTTCTTAAATCGTAGAATGAGTTCGCCTTGATTTTCGCCGAAACCAAGAGCCTCAAGGCGATCTTTCTCGACGGCACCTAGATTTCGCTTCGCCTGCAAAGTCGACAAACTTTCCAGTAGGTTTCTTGCCTTCTCATTGATGCGAAAGCGACGCACTTCGGGCTCTGGTGCCGTGGTTTCAGCGGCCGGTCCCCCATCGACGACTTGCTGGGCTTTACTGGGTAAGCGTTGCCGCTTGGTTTCTGCCCATTCGCCAGTGATGTCCACAGTGAGTCGCTGTCGCTCGAAGCGAATGCCGTTAAGTTCACCGGCGCCAGACCACAGGTCGATCGTTTCGCTGGCTTCGCTCTTTTGAGGGGCGACGGGGATTTGGTAAGCCCACCACGCCAAGCCGGCAGAAACGACCAGTAAGAGCCCGTAGAATTCGGTTTCCCGCAGTTTCATGAGCGTCGTCTCCGGCGCAGGTAGGTCAAACCACCGGCGAGTACTAGCAAGGGCAGTCCAAAGACGGTGCCATGAAAGATCAGGGCGTCTTCGCTGCGGCTGTGTTGGACTGGAAGGTCCTCGACTTGATCCGTGGTCCCGCTGAAGCTCTCTTCATCGGCTAACCAGTTCAAACCATCGATCAACAAGTAGCGATTACCGAGGGCGCCCATCTGCTCATCGGCAAACAGATCCGCGTCGCCGTACACCAAGGCCTTGCCATCGCTACCCTCTCGCTCGTGGACAACCGCTGCACCCAGTTGATGCACTTGACCTTTCTCTTGTGCCTTTTGCTGCAAGCCATCGCCATTGGAGTCAGCCCAAGTATCCGGCATGGACCGAAGGGTGAAGCTGACTTTGACATTCTTTTCAGGCGCATCTTTGTGGATTGCACCCGCAGCACCCAGGATGACGCCCATGGGGCGTTGTCCTCGGGCAAGGGTACTGACTGCAGGATGTGAAGCGAAAGCACCGGTAACAATCAGGTTACGATCACTGGCGTCTCGGCGTCGAGCGAGGTGCAGTTTGTCGTGCATTAGTACGTGCGGATCTTGTCGCAAACCGAAGGCTTTCAGCAACACCTGTGGGAGAGGCTTGCTTTCGGGTTGCCAACCCATGAGCAAACGACCACCCTCGCTAAAATACTTGGACAGGCTTCGACCCTCAGCCTCACTCAAGCCCTCCATGGGACCGAGAAGAAGGACCAATCCAGCGTCGTCGGGTACCTTCCGTCCCAAGCCGTTCTTCAGACTCAGATCCTTGAGGTCATAACCGAGCCGACGCAACACCTCCTGCAGGAACCGAACCCGCGTCGGTGCGGTCTCGCCCCGTTGGTTAATTTCGCCATGACCGGTCACCAAGTAGGCTGTTCTTCCTTGCGCATGCATCAGCTTGTGCAACTGCTTTTGAAACTCGGCGTCGAGCTTTTTCAGTCGGCTTCGTGCAGTGCTTTTTTTGGCACCCACTTGCCACAAGCGACTTGAATCCCCCGATTTGAGGACAACGCTTCCCTCCTGAACCACCTTGTGTTTTTTCGCCAGTTCCGGCTCCAGCAGCCGGTCGTGCAAACTCACTTTGATTTGGTCTCCCCCTTCGAGGGCAGCAAAGTAGCGCTCGACCTTTTGCAGGACATCGTTCGCTCGGGGAAAGAAAAGCAGGACCTCCAGTGGTTGTTCAAGACGCCGAACCATGGCTTGGCTCGCCGTCCCCGGCTTTGCACTTCGGTTGTCAGAGAGATCCCAACTCATGCTTCGATAGTGAGCGCTGACGTTGAGAAACAGAATGGCAGCGATCGCCATCACGAGGGTGAGCGCCAGGCGCCGAACCCCATGAAAGCGTCGTGAAACCACTTGGCCCGCCAGGGTCATCGGCGCCAATGCTCGTTCCAGCATCAGCAAGGGGAGAAGTCCCAGCGCAACGACGAGTGGCCAACCAAGCTCCAAGATCAGGCCCAGATCATCCGGCGAACCAGGGGGCGGGAGTGGTCGACCGATCAACTCCCGACCTTCCGCTGTCGAGAAGCCGTAAATAAGCAGACCCACGAGACTCAAAAAGTGGAAACGCAGTAAGGTACGTTCTGCAGCACGAAGTTCGGCAACCACGTTTTGGCGCTTTGGAATTCGGAGCCCAAAACTCACAATGATGAGGCCGACAGCAATCCAGACCATCGCCGTTGCAGCCTCTGTGGCGGCAAACATGCGTCGAGCAAAGAAGAGAAGGAGGCAGCCCAACACCAGGGTTGGGGTTCCGGCAAGGCGCTTCATCGCCACCTCCGCATCCGCTGGACACCACTGGTGATCAGCAAACAGACCCATGTGACACTGAAGTAGTAAGCCACGTCAGGCGTGCGGATTTCACCCTCCATAAAGGCGGTGAAATGTTTATCGAAGAAACTGAGGTGACTGAGTAAATCGCTGATGGGTGGCTCTGTGATCCGTGCCAATAACCAGCAAAGAAGCAGACTGACCAGGATCGCTGCACCCAAGATCGCAGCGACCACCTGATTGTCAGCGACTGAACTGGCAAGAGTGCCGATGGCAACCGATGCTGCGGCGATGAGCAGCAGGCCCGTGTATCCCGCAACCAAATGACCGGTACCCAACTGCCCATGAAGATCGACCAGCAAGATCATCGGTAGGGTAGCGAGTGTAATCAGAGCCAGATAGGCGAAAGCGGCGAGAAATTTCCCGAGGATGATCGACCAGTCGGACAGGGGGGCTGTGCGTAGTAACACTTGCGTACCGACCTGCAGCTCCTCAGCAAAAAGCCGCATGGACAGCAATAAGCCGGCGATCATGGTGGTTCCACTGGAGAAGTAGAAGAAGTCGCGAACCACTTCGCTGGACAAACGCTTACCGCTGCCCACAGCAAACCCGTTAAAGAGTAACCCATCGATAAAGAGCACTGCAGCAGCGATCACCCAACCCATGGGCGACCGGAAATATCCCCGAAGTTCTCGTCCTAGAACCGTGATCATTCGTTGACCTCATTCTCGACCTTGGTTTCATTTTCTACATCGGTTTCAGGCCCCTGGGCGATGGCCATGAATAGACTTTCAAGGCCACTGGTTGAGGCTTGCAGACGACTGAGGCCTAAACCTGCATTGACGATGGCTTTCGCAAGGTCCTGTCCTTCCACGGCACCTCGCAATCGAACCTCAAAGGTCCCCCCTGTTCTCGGTGAGATCTGCACTTCGCCCAAGGGGGCGAGGCAGTTTTGTATTGCGGGCTCATCTCCATGCACCGTCAGATCGAAGGCTGCCTCATTGCTGAGACGATTTTGCAGGCTCGCCTCGCTTTCTTGTGCGACAATCTCTCCCTCCTTAAGGACCAACAATTGATCGCAGGTCTGGGAGATCTCGCTAAGGAAATGGCTTGAAAGCAGGACACTATGTTCGGTTGCTAGGTCGCGAATTAATTTTCGCATTTCAACGATTTGGATCGGATCTAAGCCGCTGATCGGCTCATCCAAAATGACCAGGGAGGGCTTGTGGATGATGGCTGAAGCGATTCCGAGTCGCTTGCGATAGCCGTGACTTAGGTTGACGATGGGCTCGTCGATGTAGTGCGCTAAGTCAACCCGTTCGCAGACTTCGGGCACTCTTTCACCGCCGACGCTACCTCGCAATCTCGCCAGATAGTCTAAGTATTCTCGGACGTTCAAGTCGGGGTAAAGAGGCACGCGGTCGGGGAGGAAACCGACCTCCTGACGATACGCTTTGGGTTGGTCTAAAAGATCTCTATCGAGGACGCGGACCAGACCGGCAGAAGGTTCTAGGTCACCGGCGAGCATGCGAAGAATTGTTGTTTTTCCGCTGCCATTGAGGCCGAGCAAACCAACCACCTGACCACGATCGAGGGCAAAGCTTACGTTGCGAACGGCACAGCGTTGCCCGTAAAACTTGGTGAGGCCTTGAACTTGGATCATGGTCGAGCACTCCGCGAAGCGGAGGCAGATGGGCCTAGCTTTGCCCGTCGGTCAAGTCGGAATCGCTACCGCTGGGCCTCGAGTGCTCTTCTGCATGCAAAATAACGGGCTGATCTGCGGCCGCATTTGACGATGGGTTGGTGAGCTTAGCATTTGAGTCGAATGCCTCGGAATTCGTTGCAGGATGGGCGGGGGCTGTGATTTTAGAATCTTGGTTTTCGGTTTCGATTCGCTGCATCGCCCAGGGAAAGCCTGCGGCAAAAAAGACGATGGTCGCAAAGACACAGGCGAAGATGACGATGGGGAGTTCTTTGGTGCCTGGGATTTGAGCCACCTGCCAGGGCACTAGGGCTAGAACACCCGCAGCCATACCCCGTGGCATCGAGACGGTCATCAGTGCTCGTCTGCCGGCACTCCATTGTTCGCCCCGACAGGCAAGTTTGATAACAGGGATCCGTATCAAGATGAGTCCCACGGCGAGCAGTACACCTAAGCCAATAAGACTCCATGGGGGATAAAGCATTAGTCCGATGAAGGCGAAGAAGAAGGATTTGACCATGAATGCGACCACTTCATGGAAGCGTTCTACCTCCCAATCGAGGCCCGCTCCTTCCGGAAGTCGCAAACGTTTCGCAAGCATCGGTGCGTTGCCCAGTGTGACGGCGGCAGCCAAAACGCCCAGTGCCGCACTGCCTCCCATGCGTTCGGTGATGACGTACAACACCATGAGGCTTGCCAGGGTCATGGGGTAGCGGTGTCGAGTGGTGTCCCAAAGCCGGCCGAGCACAAGCCACATGACCCCACCGATCACGCCGATTCCGAGCCCCATGCCGAAACTCGCCACCAGGGTCGTGATGACTTCACCACGGTCGATGGCCTTGCTTCCTTGCAAGCCCACCAGGGTCATGGCTCCGACAACGCAAAAGACATCGGTCAGTGCGCTTTCCAGTTTGACCGTATTGGCGAGATCGGGGTCCACATCACTTTGGTCGATGGCTGGCATGATCACAACGGAAGAAGCCCCACCGACGATGGCGCCGGTGATGAGCGCTTGGATCCAACCCCATTCGGCAAGAATGCCAACTTTGTGGGCGATCATGGTCAACAAAGCGGTCACGGTAACGGCGCCGACAAAGCCAACGCTTGCGATCAAGCCTGATCGTGGTGCGGCTTTGATTAAATGGGTAATGTTGAGCTTGATGCCGCCGTCGAAAAGAACGACGACTAAGGTTACAGCACCGAAGAAGGGTGCCACTTCTTCGAGAAAGGATCGGGGTACGAGTCCGGTGACAGGACCCATAAAGACGCCCATGATCATCAACCAGATGACATCAGGGATCTGGGTTCGTTTGAAAATTAGTTCGCCGAGCACACCGATCAAAAAAATCGATGCGACGCCCAGTAAGAACCCCTGTTCAGCGGTGAATTCCATGGCGGTAAGCTAGGGGAAATCCACGGTCCCGCCTAGCCTGGCCTTGCGTCGTTGTCAGGCTCGGGCAAGACCGAGACATGAGTCCTCCTCGCCGTGGTCAAACCCGTGTCCTGAGTATCGCCCCCATGATGGAGCGAACGGATCGGCATTTTCGTGCGTTTTTGCGCTGTTTGACCCGGGGTACTCTTCTCTACACAGAGATGGTTCATGCTCGAGCTGTGGTGAGTGGCGACCGGGAGAAGTTGCTCGGTTTCGATCCCTGTGAGCACCCCATCGCTTTGCAGTTGGGGGGCGAAGATCCCGAACTGCTCGCTCAAGCGGCTCGGATCGCTGAGGATTGGGGCTACGACGAAGTCAACCTCAACGTGGGGTGTCCCAGCGACCGAGTCCAGTCGGGATGCTTTGGCGCGGCATTGATGGCTCGTCCAGAGCGGGTGGCGGAGGCGGTCGCTGCCATGCGTCATGCCGTCTCGGTCCCCGTCACGGTCAAGCACCGGATCGGTATCGATGATTTGGATCGCTACGAGGACATGCTGCGCTTTGTCGATGTGGTCTCATCCAGTGACTGTGACCGATTTAGCGTCCATGCTCGCAAAGCGTGGCTCTCTGGTCTTTCTCCCAAAGAAAACCGCAATGTTCCTCCTCTTCGTTACCATGAGGTCTATCGCTTGAAGACCGAGAGACCGGAGCAGGTTGTGGAGATCAACGGCGGGATCAAGACCCTCGATGAAGTCGAGGATCACTTGCAGCGAGTCGATGCGGTGATGGTCGGGAGGGGGGCTTATGATGACCCTGCATTTCTCCTCGACGCCGATCGGCGCTGCTTTGGGCTCGACAACCCGAGCGGTGATCTGCGTGAGGCCCTCCAGTCGTATCGCTCCTACATCGCCAACCATGTCGGCGGGGGGGGGCGACTGCATGACATCACTCGGCATCTCATGGGGTTGTTTGCCGGTCAGCCGGGAGCCCGACGTTATCGGCGTCACCTCGGTCAAGAAGCGGTTCGTCCGAGAGCCGACCTCAGCGTTCTCGATACCGCTGTCGACTTTGTCACCATCTAGGGCTCTGTAATATTCTCGGGGCAGACGGTCGGTTCCAGAATCCAGTCTTTAATCGTTGATGAAAAGATCTCCTTACCTGCGACTGCGTTCGGCCCATCGCTGACTCCGTGTTTGGCGCCTGCTATTCGCCAAAGACAGTGATCAACGCCTTCGCTGAGTTGACTCTGAAGTCGTTCCGAGTGGGCGATCCGGATAAAGGTATCGGATTCGCCATGGATAAAGAGCACGGGACTCGTGAGTTCCGGCATCTTGGCGTAGTTGTCATAGCCGCCGGAGGCGAGAAAGCTGACGGGGAGTCCGGTGCCCGTGGAGTCCTCGGCGAAAAGGCGCAGACCCGGGAACGAGGATTGAAGAATTAGCCCTTTTCCGGGGTGTTTTCGTGCGATTTCAATGGCTGCAATTGCCCCTAAACTCATGCCAAAGTGCACCACTTGGTCGGTGGGTAGATTTCGACTGTTGAGTTCGGTGATGAGCAGGTTGTAAGCGGCCATGGAGTCAGCCATAAACAGGGTTTCATTTGGGGTGGATTGGGTGCTTGATTTGCCATAGCCACGGTACTCCCAAATAAAGAGATTCGCACCGCTCGGATAAATATTTTCCACAAGGTGAAGGTAGTGCTCGATCCCGCCGTAATTTCCCTGGGAAAACATAATGGTGACATCGGCGAGGTCGCCACCTGACCCAGTGATAAAATAGGCGTCATTGACCACCGCTTCCCCTGTGGCGGGGTCCGGATCTAAGTTCAGTTCCAAACGGGTGACTTCGCCGGTGAGACCCACTTCTGTGAAGTTGTAATCGTCTTCGCATTTGGCACAGATTTTATCGATCTCTTCGTCCTTATCCTCGCAATCGACAGCGGTGAGCGTACTGCAGTGCCGAGGATTGTATTGCACGAAGTCCAAATTCACGAGGCAGGCAGACAAAGGGAGTAGGAGACAGACAGCGAGTCGCATCATTGACCTCCGAACCGTCGGCCGAGGGTGAAGCCCACACCGATCGCACCCCGTTTTCCGGGTGCAGGGTAGGTCAGAACAGCCAAAGTTGTATCTTCGTAAGGAGCGTACCAACGCAGGTGAGGACCGAGTTGCCAAGACCCAAGCTTAAAGTCTGCACCGACTCCTGGGCTCAGCAAGAGCCTGGGCAGGAGAAAGTCGATGTTGTTGACCACGTTCACGTAGTAGAGATGATCGCCATGTTTCCAACTGACATTCAACTCCAGTTCGTTGACAGGCCACAGCGCTTGAACCCCCTCTTTCCGGCCATCGAAATGATTGCTGTAGAGAAAGAGTCGGTCGGTCACACTGAGCGCAGGCCGCTTTCCATCCTGACTGAGTAAGCCGTAGGTGGCACCGCCATGGAGACCAAGCACCCCAATGATGGGGGTAAACAGGTTGGTACCCATGTGAACATCGAGCTTGGGTTTGATGCCTCGTCGATATTCTAAATTCATGTTGGGGATCGGGATGGTGAGCCCACCGCTGCTGGGTACCTCAAAGATCGGTCCGCCAAAGCTGAAACTAACCTGCTGGGTGCCTTGGGGAAGGGGGCGGGCCGTCTGCGCGGTTGTGCAGCCCGCTGCAAGCCATAGAACAAAGAGTGTATGACGAGACAAAGTGACTCCTGACCCTGAGCCTATAGACCAAAGCTCGACCCGGACGCCAGCCTGCCTTAAGGGCGATTTATGGTTCGTCTTCTGCCTTTTTTTCTGGTTGCCTGCGCGCACAGCACTCCAAGCCCAACCTCGATCCCCTGTCGGGTGATCCCAGCACTGCCGGGGCCGGAAGATTTGGTTTACGTCACTCGCGACCATCGCTGGCTTGGGTCTTTCGCAGAGCGGCGGCGAGCTTCCATCGCTCTTAGTGGGCTCTTTTCGCTCCAAGGTGAGGTGCTTAATTCCCTGCCCATTCGAGCGACTTCTGCCCTTTTGCCGGTTTCGGTTCATGGGATCGACTGGCTTGAGTCCAGCGGTCATCTCTTCGTCGTGGATCACGTGAGCCCTCGGTCTCACCGAATTTTGAAGATGGCGTTCGAGGGGGAAGCGCTTCGCGTCGAAGCCGAGATGACCTCACCCTTGTTGTCGTCGGCAAATGATGTGGTCGCTGTGGCTGAGGATGAGTTTTACGTCACCGTTGACTTGGGCTCATCGGGGACCTTTGGGAAAATATGGGAGGGACTCACCGCACGGCGATGGGGAGGGGTTGTTCATTACCGAAAAGGCCAATGGCGCTGGGTGGCGAAATCGATTGCGTTTGCCAATGGTATCGAAGTCAGCGCCGATCAAAGATCCTTGTTTGTTGCAGCCTACAGGCAAGGCCAGATTCTTCGTTACGACCGAGACCTTCAAACCGGAGATATCAGTGGGAGACAAAGTTACGCCAGAGTACCCGGTTATCCAGACAACCTGAGTTGGAGCGAGAACGGAGAGGAACTTATCGTGGCGAGTCACGATTCCCTCTGGGACCTCTTTGACCATCTCCGCAATCCAGCAAACCATGCAGGCGGCGGTGTTTATCGGATTCTGAGCACCGGTCAGGTCGAGCCAATTTTTTGGGATGATGGTCGCCGGATCGACGCACCCTCAATCGCCTTGAAGTCCCGCAATTCGCTACTGATCGGTCAGGTTTTCGATAGCGAGTTGTTACGTTGTACTCAGTTCGATTCCCGTTAGGGGTTGAGCCGATCGATTGTGCGGGCAAATGGAATCGTTTCTCGAACGTGTTGAAGACCGCAAACCCAGGCGACTGTTCGCTCAAGACCGAGACCAAAGCCGGCGTGAGGAACGCTGCCGTAACGACGAAGATCCGTGAACCATGTGAAGTCAGCCGGGTCCAACTCATGGTGTTGGATCGCCGCTTCGAGGATCTCGAGGTTATCTTCTCTTTGACCGCCGCCAATGATCTCACCGTAACCTTCGGGGGCGAGCACATCCACACAGCGGGCGAGTCGGGGGTCACGTTCGCTCCGCTTCATGTAGAAAGCTTTCACAGCGTACGGCCAATCGTAGACCTGAACTGGTCGGTCGTAGAGTTTTGTCAGTTCGGTTTCGTGCCGGCCCCCGAAGTCACTGCCCCACTCAATGGCAAGGTGTTGCTTCGTCTCAGGATCCTCGCACTCTGAATGCAGTCGTTGCAGGGTGTCGATCGCTTCATCGTAGGAGATTCGTGGAAAATCACCCTCTGCAGTCTTCTCAAGAGCCGTGGTGTCTCGACCGAGCACGTCCCGGAGTTCATCCCCATGCATGTCGAGGATTTTCGCGATGACCGTCGCCATAAAATCTTCGGCAAGATCCATGTTGTCGTCGTTGTCAGCGAAAGCAACTTCGGGTTCGATCATCCAGAATTCGGTCAAATGGCGACGAGTTGCAGATTTCTCGGCCCGGAAGGTGGGTCCGAAGCAGTAGGTCTTGCCGAATGCCATGGCGCCGGCTTCTTGGTAGAGTTGCCCACTTTGGCTGAGGTAAGCCATCTTGCCGAAGTATGGGGTTTCGAAAAGGGTACTGGTGCCCTCGCACGCATTGGCAGTGAGCAGGGGCGAGTCGAAGAGCAAGAAGCCACGATCATCGAAGTAATCTCGAATCGCCTTCACCAGGCTATGGCGGACTCGCAAAACCACATGTTGTCTGCGGGAGCGAATCCACAGATGACGGTGTTGCATTAGAAAGTCGGGGCCATGCTCCTTCTTGCCGATGGGGTACTCTTGTGCGCTTTGAATGACCCTTACATCTTTCACGTGCAGCTCGTAGCCTAGTTTGCTGCGGTTATCCGCCGCTACGGTTCCGGTGACGGTCACACTACTTTCAAGGGGGAGGCGTTTGATCTGGTCGAACAGTACCTCATCCACCTCGTCCCGGTTCAGGACCCCTTGTATAAATCCGCTGCCGTCACGAATTTGCATAAAGACGAAGCGCTTCGAACCCCGTCGATTGAACATCCATCCTTGCAGTTGGACGTCTTTGCCTTCGTGCTGAGCGATGTCTTTGATGCGAACCACTTTTGGCCTCCTCGGCCTCGCTAGCCCACAAAAGCCCTTGAATCAACGGGCGGTCGTCAGTCCTTTACGATGAAGCATGTAGCTGCCCTGACTTCCCTGGAGGTCCGCCTTCGCGTCGAAGCTGATCTCTTGAGTTCGCTGCTGCTTCGCATTCCATTTCAAAACAGCATTCGCTCGGTAGTCACCTCGAAGCCAAACTCCGGGTATCGTTTCCCATTTCACCTTACCTTTAATCTCATACTGGATGGTCCAAATCGAACCACTGACGCTCATCACTTTAGCCCGAGTGAGCATTGTCTTTTCAACTTCGAGGTCATGCCCGAGTAAAACTTCGCTCTGCGTGTCCCAGCTTCCATTCTTTTGTGTTTCGACCCCGGGCAGTGGTGCCACCACCACCACCATACCGTTCCGAAGCGCCCATCGAGCCGAGTGGGCAGCCTCTGAGCGCGCACTACGATCATAAACAAACGTTCCTGACTTGCGCCCTTTCGGCGAAATAATCCCTGTGAGAACAAGCCCCTGAATGCCGTCGGAAAATCCCTTGAGTTGCTCTGGGGTGAGGTCGGCACGCTCGATTGAGCCCCTGGCGACCTTGAGTCGCCAGATGGGCTCCTTTTCGTTGCGAAGCCGACTGAAGGAAAAGTCAGCACGGACAGATTGTTGATAGTTTGTGTTCTTCGTTTCGCTGCCTGTAATCATCACACTTTCGTTGACGACGGTCGAGTAACCGTAAGCCTCCTCCCTCTCGACCTGATGGGCGAGAATTTGGGCACTGGCACAGCCACTGAACAGGACGAAGCAGAGCGCGATTCGGTGCATGGGGGCTCCAAGTGCCGACTCACTTCGCTCAGGTGAATTCACCCGTCAAGTGCTTGAGGCTCTTGCTGTCAGGCCAAGTTGACAAAGTTCGGGGCCTTGGTCGGCTAAAGCTTGTGTTGTAATTTTTTATTGTATCGTAAAAACAGTAACTTAATTACCTTTTAGATGTTTAGGCACAGCGCTTGCCATATCATGAGGCGGTGCGGCTCTGCACCCGGTGGCGCAAGGAAGCGTCATTGTACATGGGCTCTGCCCAATCCCAAGGAGGGGATGGATCATGCAGTTCTTGCGACGATTTTTTCGTGGTGAACCGGCGACTGGACTCGC
>MDTA01211893.1_pt1 | contig 12060 bp, 12 predicted proteins | sample 811151 | NCBI WGS metagenome assembly MDTA01 (sample SAMN05326648, study PRJNA326480) | marine metagenome | isolation source: seawater | place: Indian Ocean: South | collected 2010
TTTGAAAATAAAAGAAATAGAAGTACTGGTATTTCTACCGGAAGAGCCGGCAATGTTATAGGCGGTGGAGATTGGTCTTCAAATAGATTGATTCCAGATGCGATAAGATCTTTCTTAAATAAAAAAAGTATTATTCTAAGAAATCCTAATTTTAACAGACCTTGGCAACATGTACTTGAGCCATTAAAGGGGTATTTAATTCTTGCCTTAAAACAATACTATAATCCTAAAAAATATTCAGGAGCTTGGAATTTTGGTACTATGCCAAATTCAGTTACATCTGTTCAAAAAATCGTTGAGTACATGATAGGTTTTTGGGGTTCTGGAAAAATGATATTAAAAAAAAGTAAGCTTTATGAGCAAACAAATCTTCAATTGAATATAGCTAAAGCTAGAAAAAAAATTAAATGGAAACCAACTTACAACATTAAAAGAAGTGTAAAATTTACTGTTGATTGGTATAAAGATGTTACTACGTCAAAAAAATCAGCTTTTGAAACAACTATTGATCAAATAAAAAGATACATGAATGACAGTAAAATCAGTTAAAATTTCGAGGTGTAATTTAATTAAAAATAAAAAAGGAAATATTATAAAATTTATTTCAAAAGATAATAAATTATTAAGTAAATTTGGGGAAATTTATTTTTCTGAAATTAAAAAGGGTAAAGTAAAAGGATGGAATTATCATAAAAAATATACATGTTTATTAACCGTTCCTTCAGGAAAAGTTATGTTCACAATATGTAAATCTACTAGCAAAAGAATACGTAAAGTAATATTGAGTGAAAAGAATAATAGTATTTTAAAAATACCTCCGAAATTTTGGTTTTCATTTACATCTTTAGTAAAAAAGTCTTTAGTTACCAATGTGCTAAGTGGAGTACATGATCCATCTGAAGTTAAAAAAAAAACAACTATTAACAAAATTTCTATTAAATAAATTTTGATGCAAAATTATCAAAACCTTAAATATTTTTTTTTAATATTTTTTATTTTATCTTACATAATTGGTTTTTTTTTAAGAGAAAATATAGCCGGTGGAGCAGAACAAGATTTTATCAGTTTTACTTGGCCTGCAATTTTATCTTTCAAAAATGATTTTTATTTTTCGATTAAAAATTATGGGTCTTTTGGAGAAGGCAGTTTACCGTTATTTCACATCATTAACGCATATTTAAATCCTTTCACTTTTGATCAGTTTGCTTTTCAAGGATCCATAACATTAATTTCACTATTAAATGTAATAATTTTTTCTCAAATAATTGAAAAAAAATTTAAATTAAAAAAAATTGACGCCCTATTATATGCAAGTATTTTTTTAATATTACCTTTTTTCAGGTCTTCTGCTTTTTGGGGAATTACTGAAAATTTTGGATGGCTCTTTTTGTTGATATCGATTAAATATTACAACTATTATAATGAGAACAAAAATCAAAGAAAATTTTCAACTATTTTTTTAATATGTTTATTTTCGAGCCTTGCACTTTATGTAAGGCCTTATTTAATTTTTTTTCCAATTTTTTTAATTTTAAACTCAGTTTTTAATAAAGACTATAATTATTTAAAACCTTCAATGATTTTGTACTTAGTTTTTTCCATACCAGGATTTATCTTAATTTATTTGTGGGAAGGTGTATTGAAATTAGGCAACGATGAAATAAATTTAGTTAAAGATTATCATAATCCGAAATTTATTTCAAAAAATCTTATAATTTTTTCATCCCTTTTTTTATTTTATTTAACTCCTTTTGAGTATTTTAAAAATAATTTTTTAACCAAAAAAAAAATTATTTTTATTTTTTCTATTTTTTTAATTTTACTAATATTGAATTATTTTGAAATATTCAATTATCTTAACACTTGGTATTTTGGTGGAGGTGTTATTTTAAAGTTTAATAAAATCTTATTTGAAGAAAATTTAATTTTTTTTCTTTTTTATTCATCATTTGGAATTTTTTTAATATTTAAATATCTATCAATTTCAATCAAAAATAGATTACTTTTTCTTTCTCTATTAATATTCTGTTTCCCCGCTTATATATTACAAGAATATTTTGAGCCCCTATTTTTGATAGTTTTTTTTACTTTATTTGATTTAGAAAAAAATAAATTTTAAACATTTAAAAAAAATAAAACAATATTTATTTTTTGTATTTATTTTTCAATTTATTACTTTGGAAGCTTATATTATAGATACAATATTAACCCAATTAGTTAATAATATATGGTTTAGGTAGCGGTAATATGAATTTACCTTTGAAACCTATTTTTTTAAAATTTTTAATTAAACTTGGAGCAATGTGCCACGATAATAACAATAAATAATCTGGCTTAATTTTTTTAATTATTTTTTCATCCACAATAGGTATGTTTGTTCCTGGCATATATTTACCAATTTTATATGATCCTTTTATTTCTAAAATATACTTTATTATATCTTCATTAAGACCAACATAATTAACAAGAGTAGCAGCTCGTGAGGGTGCACCAACTCCAAATATTAATTTTCTTTTAGACTTTAAGTTCTTTAGGAGTGAATATAAATCAATCTTAGAATTAACAACTTTTTTTTTAAAATCATTAAATGTTTTTTTAACAAAAAATTTTTTTTCGTAATTTAATATTTTTTTAACAGAGGGGTGAGTTTTATATTTTTTATTTTTAGATACATAAACTCTTATTGAACCACCGTGCGTAGGAATTTTTTTTGCAAAGAAGATATTAAGACCATATTTTTTAAATAAATATTGCAAACTCATCAATGAGTAATATCTCATATGTTCGTGATAAATGGTGTCATATTGATTGGTTTGTATCAACGAAACTAGATAATGAGACTCTGATACAAAAACTCCATCTTTATCTAAAATTTTGATTATATTTTTCATTACCTCTTCAACATTATCAATGTGCGCAAAAACATTTGTTGCTGTTACTAATTTTGCCTTTCCGAATTTTTTCAAAATTAAATTTGCAGTAGAATTGTCGAAGTATCTTAGCAAAGTATTTATCCCTTTTTTGATTGCTATTTTACCAATCATTTCTGGAGTGACACCAAGAACACTATATTTTTTTTTAAAATTACTTAAAAGATTTCCATCATTAGAACCAATATCCACAACCAAGTCTTTTTTTTGAAATTTTAAGATTTTTTCACATTCATTATAAAGTTCATGAAAATTATCCCGTAAAATTTTCGTTGTACTGCTTGTATAGGGATAATCTTTTGGAAATATAATTTCTTTATCTACTATTGTTCTTAGCTGTACCAGTTTTGAACTTTTAGAGTACATTAAATCGGCTGAAAAAAAGGTCTCTTCACTTTTTTTAGATTTAATTGGATAATAATTGTTAACTGGGGGTAGGTATCCTAAAGAAAGGATTTTAATTAAATCTTTTTTCTTTGAAATTTGACATCTTTCAATTGTTTTTGATTTGGTATTCATATAAATTATCTTTTGGGTACATTTAAATCATTTTTATGTTGAACAAAAGAAAAATTTCAATAATTGGCGGGGCTGGTCATGTAGGTTATCCGCTGGGCCTTATTTTTAGTTCGAAAGGGTTTCAGGTAACCCTAATTGATAAGGACAAAAAAAATTCAAAAAAAATTAATTCAGGTATTAGTCCATTCTTAGAGGAAGGAAGCGAGTCTTTATTAAAAAAAATGTTGAAAAAAAGGTGTATTTTAGCAACAAGTGATCTACAAAAAGTAAAAGAAAGCAAATTTATAATAATCTGCATTGGAACTCCAATTGATAACTCATTGAATCCAGAAATAAAAAATTTTTTAAATTTTTTCAAAATTCTTAAAAAATATATAGAAAAAGATCATCAAATAATAATTAGGAGTTCAGTGTACCCTGGAATCTGTGAAAAAGTTTTCGAAATTTTAAAAAATAAAACAAAAAACTTAAGTTATTGTCCTGAAAGAATTGTTCAAGGAAAGTCTATTAAAGAGTTGCCAAATATTTCTCAACTTGTTTCTGGTAAAAATCAATTAAGTGTCAGAGAAGCATCAAATTTGTTTAAAAAAATTTGTAAAAAAGTAATAGTTGTAAAAGTTATCGAAGCTGAATTAATAAAACTTTTTTCAAATGCCTATAGGTACATTCATTTTGCTATATCTAATCAGTTTTATATGATTTGTAAAAATCAAAAGTTAGATTTTTTTAGAATTAGAGAAATTATGAAAGACGGTTACAAAAGAAACGCACATATTCCAATGTCAGGCTTCACTGCAGGACCATGTTTATTAAAGGATACAATGCAATTATCTTCATTTTATAATAAAAATTTTTCACTAGGCCACGCCGCTATGAATGTAAATGAGGGTATGCCCAAATTTATTTATGATGACTTGAGAAAAAAATATAATTTAAAAGGAAAAAAAATTGGTCTTTTAGGTCTTACGTTTAAAGGTGATTGTGACGATACTAGAGATTCATTAGCGATAAAACTCTTAAAATTTTTACAAAAGAAAAAATTAAAAGTTTTATACTCAGATGAATTTTTAAAATTAAAGGGCTCAATTAAAAAAGAGGAACTTATAAGAAAATCTGATATTATAATAATTTCTACACCACATAGCGCATATAAAAAAGTAAAAATTCCTAATAAAAAAATCTTGATTGATATTTGGGGACATGTAGTTACTTCTTAATCGATTTGGCCGGAACTCCTGCTACCACGTCGTATTTTTTTACATTTCTTACTACAACTGATCCAGCTCCTACGATTGCACCTTCTCCAATTTTTACTTTTTGTTTTATAGTTGTATTAGCTCCTACATAAGCATGTTTTCCAATTTTGACATTACCTAACAATAAAGCTTTGGGTGCTATAGTTGCAAATTCATCTATAAAACAATCATGGTGAATTTGAACTGCAATATGTATTTTAACACCTGAATTAATATTTACATTTGGCATTATTTTCGAATGACTTTGCACTACTATTCCGAACTTTTTTTTTAATTTTTTTTGTGTCGATTTTGATATTAACGAATTTTTGAAGAAATAGTTTTTACAATTTTTTTTATAAATATCTTTAAAAAGTTTTTCTCTTATTTTACTATTATCAATGGTAATAATGACATTGGGATTGTATTTTTTTTTAATTTTATACCAATTTTCTTTATTATGTTTACCAAGCCACTTTTTTCTATTTTTTAAAAATTTATAAATCCTTTTCTTTTCAGAGAAATAACCTACAAATTTAGACTGATTATCTTCTATTAGGTCAACGAAATCGTTATCTATTCCAACTAAACAAAATTTCTTTTTCACCATATTTAAACTATATTCTAATGTTAAGCACTTTCAAGAAGAGTTAAATTTATATATATATTCATAAACTATAAGATCAAAATATATGCCTAAAAAAACTAATAAAAAAATTTATTTCTGGGAACCAATAATAGGCAGTCAAGAAATAAAAAATATAAAAAAAGCTTTAGATCTTAATTGGCCAAATGAGGGTCATTTTACTCATTTATTAGAAAAAAAAATAGAAAAATTATTAAAAGTAAAACATGCAGTATGTGTAACAAGTGGAACTATAAGCATTTTTCTTGCTCTTAAATCCTTAGGTATAAAAGAAAAAGATGAAGTCATTGTTCCAGATATAACATTTGGAGCTACAGCGATGGCTGTTAAGCTTACAGGTGCTAAATTAGTTTTAGTTGACGTAAATGAAAATAATTTAGGATTTAATATTAAAGCACTTAAAAAAAAAATTAATAAAAAGACAAGAGCTATTATTCCGGTTCATATCTCTGGAAGGTCCGCTGATATTAATTTAATAAAAAAAATTATAAGAAATAAGAATATAAAGATTGTCGAAGATGCTGCCGAAGCATTATTTTCAAAAAATAAAAAAGGAAAGTACCTTGGAACAATTGGTGATTTAGGTTGTTTTTCATTAACTGCTAGCAAAACTATAACTACAGGACAAGGTGGTATTATCGTCACAAATAATTCTAAATTACACAAAAAGATTAAATTATTAAAAAATCAAGGAATAGAAGGGAGATCTGACGGTGGAAATGTTAAACACACCACAGTAGGATTTAATTTTAAATATACCAACTTGCAAGCTGCTATGGGACTTGCGCAAATTTCAAATTTAAAAGAAAGAGCAAATAAATTAGTAAAAATAAATAGACTTTATTCAAATAAACTTAAATCTGTAAAAGAAATAAAAGTTTTAAAATTTGATTATAAAAATGGAGAAATACCCCTTTGGACTGATGCACTGGTAAAGAGTAAAAGAGATAAATTAATAGATTTTTTAAAAAAAAATGGAGTTGAATGTAGAAAATTTTGGTACCCACTACATCAACAAAAACCTTTTAAAGAAAGTGATAAAAAATTTAAGGTATCCTCTTCGGTTCATAAAAAATTATTTTGGCTCCCGTCATCATTAAAATTAACAGAAGAAAAAATTACATATGTTTGTAATTTAATAAAAAAATTCTACAAATTAAATAAATGAATAAAAATTTATCAATTGTGATTCCTGTTTACAATGAAAGAGAAAGTTTATCTTTAATGGTAAAAATTTTGAATTCTACTTTAGATTTCGATAATGAAATAATAATCGTTTATGATAATGAAGAAGACAACTCAATTCCAATAGCTAAAAAACTTTCTACACAATTTAGTAATATTTCATTAGTTCATAATACTTTAGGCCAGGGAGTAAAATATGCTCTAAAAGCTGGAGTAGATAAATCTAAATACGATAATATTTTGATAACCGCAGTGGATGAGATATTTCCAATTCTTTCGATTGATAGAATGTTAAATATGATTGTGAAAGAAGATTATGATTTCGTTAGTGGCACTAGATACAAAAAAGGAGGAAAGAGACTAGGTGGTTCTTTAATTGGTCATATGCTTTCTCTTTTAGCTAATAGGTCGTTTTCTATGATAACAAATTTTCCTTTATCAGATCTAACCACAGGAATTAAAATGTTTAAAAAAGATTTCTTTAAAAATGTAGAAATTCAATCTAATCCTGTTGGATGGGTTTTTGCTTTTGAGCTTACAATAAAGGCATTTATTATGAATTTAAAGATCGGTGAAGTTCCTTTAATTTCAGTAGACAGATTATTTGGTGGGGAGTCCACATTTAAATTAGGAAAATGGGTAAAAGAATATCTAAAATGTTATTTTTGGGGTTTGAAAAAAATACTTAAAAAAAAATGAAAAAAAAAATTTTACTTCTCGGAGGATCTGGTAATTTAGGTACAGAAATTTTAAAATCCAAGTTATTTGAAAACATTTACGCACCTAGAAAAAAATTTTTGAATGTCTTAAACACTAATCAAATTAGAAAGATATTAATATCATATAAACCAAAAATCATTATTAATTGTGCTTCTATTGCTCGGATGAGACATTGCGAAAATAACTTAGGAAACGCTATAAATAACAATATTTTAGGAACTTTAAATTTGATTAAAGAAATTTTATATTTTGAGAAAAAATATAAAAAAAAAATTTATTTGGTCCATCTCTCGTCTGATGCAGTATATCCATCAATTAAAGGCAATTACAATGAAAATTCTAATCTTGGACCTTACAATGTTTATGGATGGACTAAATTATCAGCTGAATTTATTGTAAAGATCTTATCCAATTATATAATAATAAGAACAAGATTTTTCAGTAAAGATAAAATTAAATATAAGTATTCTGCTTCAGATATTTTCACATCTCAGGTAAATATAAGCCTACTACCTAAATACATTTATTATTTAATATCAGATAAATATAAGGGTGTTATTAATGTAGGTGGAAAAAGAATTTCCGACTTTAAGTTGTATAAACAAATTCAATCAAATCTTAAGCCATTTAAAAGAAAAAATTTAATTAAAAGTTTAAAATTTAATATTGCTAAGGACTCATCTTTAAATTTGAAAAAATTTAATAAGATTAAAAATAAATATGAATAATGTTTCTTGCGATCTAGTAGTCCCTATATACAACGAAGGTAAAAAAATTATAAAATTAATTGATGAATTCGATAAAAATATATCAATAAAATTTAGAGTTTTATTGTGTTACGATGATGATTCTGATGATATTTTTAATCATGTAAGTGAATTAAAAAATTATAATTTTAAAGTTGTATTAGTTAAGAACCCTAATAAAGGCCCATGCTCAGCTGTAAAAAGTGGTTTGAATTACGGGGGATCTGATTGTGTAATTGTTTATCCTGCAGATGATTTTTTAAATTTTAATATAATTGACAAAATGTACCAGGCGTTTATCCAAGGAAACGACGTGGTTGTAGCAAGTAGATTTATAAAAGGAGGTTCAATGAAAGGATGTCCCATGCTTAAAGCTTTCTTAGTAAGATTAGCGTCCTCAACATTATATTTGTTTTCAAGTATTCCAGTAAAAGATGCCAGCAATGGTTTTAGGTTGTTTTCTAGAAATCTTTTAAATACTGTTAATATAGAATCAAAATTAGGATTTGCTTATTCCTTGGAACTATTAGCAAAGTGTAACAGGTTGGGATTAAAAATTGCTGAAATACCTGCTCAATGGGAAGAGAGAAGTGAAGGCTCAAGTAGATTTAAAATTCTTAATTGGCTTCCAGACTATTTGAGATGGTATTTTTATGGAATTGAAACTACATGGTTTAAAAGAAGATATGAAAAAAAATAAAACTTTCTTAGTAACAGGAGGAACTGGCTTTATAGGATCAAATATCGTTAAGATGTTAATTAAAAAGGGATATCATGTTAAAGTTTTTGATAATAACTCCAGAGGAAATTTAGGAAAACTAGCAAAGTTTAAAAATAAAATTAATTTCATTAAAGGGGATATTAGGAATAAAAAACATTTTAACAAAGCTTTAAAGAGCACAAATGCAGTAATTCATCTCGCATATGTAAATGGTACTAAATATTTTTATAATCAGCCTGTAAAAATATTAGATATTGCTGTTAAAGGTATATTAAATGTTTTAGAAGGGTGTATTGAAAATAACATTAAAGAACTTTATTTAGCCTCTAGTTCTGAAGTTTATCAAACTCCAAATAAAATACCTACTGATGAGAAAGAACCACTAAAAGTTCCAGATATTCATAATCCAAGGTATTCATATGGAGGTGGAAAAATTTTAACAGAATTAATGGGAGTCAATTATGGAAAAAAATATTTTAAAAGATTGATAATTTTTAGACCACATAATGTATATGGTCCAAATATGGGAAATGAACATGTTATACCAGAATTTATAAATCGGTTTAAAAAATTGAAAGGTAAAAAATTTAAAATACAAGGCAGTGGAACAGAAACAAGATCATTTATCTACATTGACGACTTTGTTCAAGCGTTTTATCAAATTTTAAAAAAAGGAAAACATTTAGAAATTTATAATATCGGAACAAAAGAAAAAGTTACTATAAAAAAATTGGCACTTAAACTTTCAAAAATTTTTAAAAAAAAAATAATTATTAAAAAATCATCTTTAACAAAAGGTAGCACCAAAAAAAGATTACCAAATATTAAAAAAATTAAATCATTAGGTTTTAAACAAAAAATAAATCTAGAAAAAGGTTTGAAATATTTAGTTAATAATTAAATTTTCAATAATAATGCGTCGAGATATTTATACGAGACATATAGAAAATGAAAAAAGGCATTGGTGGTTTGCTGCAAGAAGAGAAATAATTTTCTCTTTAATATACAATTTAAAAAATAAAAAAAATTTTTCTATACTTGATTTTGGTGCTGGTAGCGGAACTAATATAGAAATTTTGGCTAAACTGGGAAAAGTTGATGTTTTTGAAAAAAATAAAAAAATGAAAAACTTTTTGAAATTGAAATACAAAAATAGAAAGAATATTAAAATTTTGAGTAAAATTAAAAAAAAATATGATTTAATATTAGCTGCAGATGTAGTTGAACACATAAAAAATGATAAACAACTAATAAAAAATTTTCATAATTTTTCTAAAAAAGGAGGTTATGCTTTAATAACTGTACCAGCATTCAATTTTTTGTTTTCTAATAAAGATGTAGCCCTAAAGCATTTTAGAAGATACAGAAAAAATCAACTTAAAGAACTTTTAGAAAAATATTTTGAAATTAAAAAAATATCTTATTTTAATTTTTTCTTATTTATTCCTATTTCAATTTCAATACTTTTTTTGAAAATAAAAAAAACAAAATTTATAAAATTTGCTGAAACAACTCCCATAAATTTTGTTAATTTTTTGCTAAAAAATATCTTTTTACTAGAGAAATATTTTCTTAAGTTTATTAATTTTCCATTTGGGATTTCAATTGTGGCATTAGTTAAAAAAAATGATTAAAGAACTAAGTATTATTTTTCCTCTTTATAATGAGGAAAAAAGGCTCAAAAGAACGTTTTTAGAAATATTAAATTTTAAAAAAAAAATTAATAAAAATAAAAAAATTGAAATTATTTTTGTTAATGATGGTAGTTCTGACAATTCACAACTTTTAATAGAGTCTTTTATTGAAAAAACGAAAACCCAAAACTTTAATATTAAAATTTTTAAGCTAAAAAAAAATATGGGCAAAGGGTATGCAATTAAGCACGGAGTAAAAAAAACTTCGAAGAAATGGATTTTAACTACAGATATAGATTTATCTGTCTCATTAAACCAAATATTAGAATGGGAAAAATATTATCCTTTACATTCAAAAAATATTATATTTGGTTCAAGAAACTTAAGTCAGTCGAAAGTGGAAAAGAATTTTTTTAGGTTTGTCTTGGGTAATTTCTTTACTTTTTTTGTTAAATTATTTCTCAATATTTCATTATTTGACACTCAGTGTGGATTTAAATTGTATAAAAAAACAACAGCAAAAAAAATATTTTCACAATTAACCAATTATGGATTCACTCATGATTTAGAATTGGTTATTATTTCAAAAAAATTAGAATTTGAAATTATTGAATTACCGGTTAAATGGACTCACAAAAAAGGAAGTAAGTTAAATATTTTTTTTGAACCAATTAAAATGTTCTTAAATATTATTTACTTAAGATTTAAATATACTTCTTTAAAAGATTAAATTTAAGCAATAAAAAACCAAGTTGACGAGAGTCTGGACTTAAAAAAAGGTCTAAAGGAGAAATAGGATTTTCATTTTTAAATTCTATATTAATAGTATTATTAGTAATATTTTCTTTTTTAATTTTAAAAACTACTTTTCTATTTTTTTTGCTTTTCAAATTTTCCTCAAATTTGAATTTTAAAGAATTATTATACTTTCCGTTTACAAATACATTTATATTTAACTCATTATTTTTTTTATTAACAAAAGGCAAAACATCCATTTCAAAAAAAATATCATTTTGTTTATCATTAATTTTGAATATAAGATTTGAAATTTTACCTTCGCTCCAAATTCCTTCTTTATTGAAATTATGTGTCCAGCCTAAACCAATATAATTATTGTAATCCTTAAATCGTGGTTTTTCTTCCTTATTAAATTTAGGTTCATAATATATAAGATCTTTAAAAATTTTTCTGTCAGTTTCATTCATTAAATTTTTTTTATCTTTTATCATAATCCAAATATTATCTTTGAAAAAGAAACCTACATTTTCATTTTGAAAGATTTCTTTTAAATTTAAAAGATGACCAACATTATCAATAATATAAATTGTGTCGTCTTTTAAATTTTTTTTACTAAAATCTTCAACTAATTGATACCTGTTCTTCGCAGCTTTATTTCTATCAACTCTTGCTAATTTTATAATATTTGTTTTTTTAATATTATTTGTTTCTATGAAGAAAGCTAATTTATCAAAATATTTATTGTAGTTCACAGGGTTTGTCGTTAAAATATTTTCAAGCTTTGTGACTGATTTTTCTTTCCAAAAAACTGAATTAATTTTTGATGCTTGATAATCATTGTTATCTGAAAAGTTTTTCATACCAGACGATGTATCAAGTAATTGTATCACTAATAAAACATAAAAAATAATTAGTGATTTCTTTTTAAATTTTCGGCTAACTAAAAATATTGAAAAAAATAATATGAAATAACTTAATATCCAAAA
>MDTA01212451.1_pt1 | contig 12060 bp, 10 predicted proteins | sample 811151 | NCBI WGS metagenome assembly MDTA01 (sample SAMN05326648, study PRJNA326480) | marine metagenome | isolation source: seawater | place: Indian Ocean: South | collected 2010
AAAAATCACCTACCAGTTGATCGGTATGTAGATGAACAAGAGTTTAAAGACTACAAGAACATAGGACTTGAAATGGGTTTTGAATTTGTAAAATCAGGTTCTCTGGTAAGAAGTTCTTATCATGCTGATGAAGGTATATGAAATTTAGAAACGATAAATTTTGTAAATATCTGCCAATATTGCAGGTTATTTATTTATTCAAGACTGAATATCATACAGAATATGATGGCATAATCATTGTAGAAAAAGATATTATTACAATATACTAAGGTACTATTATGACTGAAAAACTATCTGAAAAAGAAATTGAAAATTTTAATGTTGAGGAAACAGATCAATATCCGGTTATGCCTTTAAGAAATACTGTTCTTTTTCCTCAGCAAGTGATACCAATTTACATTGGGAGAGATAGAAGTTTGAAATTGATAAGTGAACTTGAGTCTGATAAAAGATATATAGTTGTTGTCGCTCAAGAAGATGGTTCCATAGAAGATCCTAAACCAGAAGATTTATATTCCTATGGTACTCTTGCTCAAGTCCTTAAGGTTTTTGATATGCCAGATAATAGTAAATCAGCAATCGTCCAAGGTATATCAAGAGTAAAGATATTAGAATATACTCAAAAAGAACCATATTTTAATGCTGCTGTAGAATCAATGGCAGATAAACCTATTGATAACGAATTAGAAATAGATGCTCTTACCAAAAATTTGAGACAATCTTTTGAAGACCTTATGAAGGTTGCGCCAAATCTTACTGAAGAGCATTCTGGTATGCTGAAAAACATTCAAAAACCAAATCGATTAACAGATCGAGCAATTTCAGTTATTTCCATTTCTAATCGAGAAAAACAAGAAATTCTTGAAGAATTAGATATTAAAAAAAGAATAGAAAAAGCACTTAATCTAATATCTAGAGAAATTCAGCGTATTAAGTTAGGAGAAGAAATCCAAACAGAAGTACATGATGAAATAACAAAGACCCAAAGAGAATACTATCTTCGTGAGCAAATGAAAGCCATAAAAAAAGAACTTGGTGAAGATGAAGGTACAGTTGAATTAAAGGAATTAGAAGATAAAATAAAAAAGGTGAAAATGCCTGAAGAGTCTCAAAAAGTTGCTCTAAAAGAATTAGATAGACTTACTAGAATTCCTACGCAATCTCCTGAATACAATGTTTCAAGAACCTATATTGAATGGCTTACTGATCTTCCTTGGAGTCTAAGTACGGAAGATAGAATTGATTTGAATGAAGCAAAAAAAATCCTTGATGAAGACCACTATGGTCTTGAAAAAGTTAAAAATCGAATAATTGAATATCTTGCTGTAAGGAACTTGAAACAAAAAAAAGATCCTGATGGTACAGTGCGTGGTCCTATATTATGCTTTGGAGGTCCACCTGGAGTTGGGAAAACATCCCTTGGTAAGTCCATTGCGCGTGCAATGGGAAGAGAGTTTGTTCGTCTTTCACTTGGTGGAGTTCGTGATGAAGCAGAAATAAGGGGTCATCGAAGAACTTACATAGGGGCTTTACCAGGACGTATCATTCAAAGCATCAAAAAAGCAGGTAAAAATAATCCTATATTTATGCTAGATGAAATTGATAAACTTGGTTCAGATTTTAGAGGTGATCCATCATCTGCATTACTTGAGGTTCTTGACCCTGAGCAAAATCATGCTTTTAGTGATCATTATTTGGAAGTCGATTTTGACCTAAGTAAAGTAATGTTCATTGCAACGGCGAATTACCAAGATGCCATTCCACCAGCACTTAGAGATAGGATGGAAATCCTAGATTTTTCTGGATATATAGAAGATGAAAAAATACAAATTGCAAAAAGACACATTCTTCCAAAACAGATTGAGGAAAATGGATTAACCAAAGAACAAGTAACTTTTGACTTGACTTCCTTAAAAGAATTGGTGCGGTCATATACCAGAGAAGCTGGAGTTAGAAATCTTGAACGCGAAGTTGCTAATGTTTTAAGAAAGGTAGCTCGTGACTTGGTTGAATCTGATACAAAGAAAATTAAAATAACAAAGAAACAGGTTGGAAAATATTTAGGTGCACCAAGATTTTATTCAGAATTAGCAGAAAGAACAACTAAGCCTGGTGTAGTCACGGGACTAGCATGGACTGCTGCAGGTGGTGATATTCTATTTGTTGAATCTACTAAAATGAATGGGAAAGGTAAACTTACATTGACAGGACAATTAGGCGATGTAATGAAAGAATCTGCAACAGCAGCCCTTACATTTGTAAGATCAAATTCGGATAGATTTGGTATTGATTCTGACTTCAATGATAAATCTGATATTCATGTCCATGTACCTGCTGGTGCCATTCCGAAAGATGGACCATCTGCAGGTGTTAGTATGGTCACCTCTCTAGTTTCACTTTTATCAAACATATCAGTGAAAGAAAAAGTTGCAATGACAGGTGAGATAACTTTGAGAGGTAATGTTTTACCAATTGGAGGTGTTAAAGAAAAAGTGACTGCAGCACATCGTTCGGGGATAAAAGAAATAATTCTACCTTATCAAAATAAAAAAGACTTAGAAGATGTTCCTGAACATGTTGCAAAAGATCTTGTTTTTCATTTTGCAAAGGAAATAAAAGATGTATTAGCGGTTGCAGTTCCGGGCATTTTAAATAACTCAAAAAAATCTAATATTTCGCAAAAGAAATAACTAATATTCCTGTCAATAATAAGGGCGATTAGCTCAGTTGGTTAGAGCACTGCGTTTACACCGCAGGTGTCGGGAGTTCGAATCTCTCATCGCCCACTCGTAATAGGAAGTATATAAAGGAAAAATAGAAATGCCGGAAAAAAAAGAAGGAACCGTCAAGTGGTTCAATAATTCAAAAGGATATGGCTTTATCCAGGTTGAAGGAGAAAAAGATTATTTTGTTCATATGAATGAAATTCTTATGGAAGGGTTTAAAACTCTCTCCGAAGATCAGAAAGTTGAATTTGAAGTTGGTGAAGGACCTAAAGGACCTGTTGCCAAAAAGGTTAATCCACTTTAACCTAGGTTCCATATTGTAAAAAAACCACTTCTTTGGAGTGGTTTTTTTACAGAAAAGCAATTATTCCTGGATGTTGTGTGCTTGCCTAGTTATGTAATTTCCGATTTCAAATGACTTATGGGTAATACAATAAAGGTAAAAATGATGAAAAGAATTGTGTTTCTTTTAACAGTATGGTCTTCCCTGTTTGGACAAAACATCGTTTTTGATGTTAATTGGACACCGTATGTTACTTATTACATCAATATGGTAGACATTAATACTGGTGAATCAACAATGCCTATCTTTCTTGCAGAACTTCGTCAAGAGGATTCTGACTATTCAAATCCCATTGGAGTCGATATTGAGTTTGAGATTATTATTGATTCAGATGTTTTAGGTGTTGATAATGAAACTCTTGTAAAGGTTGAAACAATCCAACCCATACAATTGACTGCACCAATACAACTTTCTAATATGGATTTAAATCTATCGACAGATGCTTTATTTGACACTGATGGTAACCAAGTTCAATTAAATTTAGATATCACCGAAAATATGGATTTGTCAAACGCTGATGAATTAATGAGTGTGATAATGCAAACAGGTTATCTTCCAAATGGTGTCTATACATTCCGTGTAATCGTTACTTCTGAAAGTGGACAGCAAATCATAGAAGAGGACATTCTCAACATCAGTAATCCTTCACTTCTTCAATTGATTTCTCCAGGAGGATTATTATCCGATACATTATCAAATGAGGTTTATACCTCGTATCCAGTTTTCCAATGGGAATCTGATCCTTGTAATTATGTAAATCCTGTAACTGACGAGAATGGTTGCCAGTATTTTATCAGAGTGTCAGAGTTTAAATCAGAAGAACATTCATCTATAGATCAAGCCATTGAATCATTGACAAGATTGCCATTAGATCAAACTTTGGGATTCGCGCCAGTAGGTGTTGGACTAACTACATTCCAATATCCAACAGATGCAGGTGACCTAGAGCCAGGCAATGTTTATGTGTGGCAAATACGTAAGGATATTGTTACTACGTCTGGTACTGAACAGATGCTTAGTGATATTATGGCATTTAAGATTAAGGATTTCACATCATCCGATGAAGAGGGAAATGATGTCGATGAAACTTCCCCATTAAGTATTCTACTTAGATCAATCATTGGAGACCCATTAGCAGACAGGATTTTTGGGCAAGGTGGTCAAGGATATGGTATGGTATTAAATGGTAATATTACTCTTAATGAAGAAAGCATTGAGGAATCATATGTTCAATCTATGATTAATACAGGTATTTTAACTCAGGATGAAGATGGAAATGAGACTTATCGATCTATGGAGGTTATATCTGTTGAGGTTATAGAATGAAAAAAATTATCTGCACATTTGTCATTGCTACTTCTTTTATTTTTTCTTCTTCAAAAGTAGCAATTGCAATAAAGGTTAAAGGTAGTGTCTCGGTGACTCAAAAAGGTTCTAGCTCCTCCCAGAAATTACGCGCAGGACTACCATTAAGTGATCAAGATAGAATAAAAACAAATAAAAATGGTTTTGTTGCATTAATGTATTTGGATGATAAAACAGTTGTAAAAATATTAGCTAATTCTGATCTTGTAGTATTTGGTGATAGAGCTAATGCTGAGATAAATAAAGCATTAGATATAAAGTATGGTAAGGTTGCAGCAAATGTAAAACCTCAAAAAGGAAAAAATTTTAGAATATCAACAGCTACTTCTGTTGCATCTGTAAAAGGTACGGAATTAGCAATCAATTCAGACCCATCCTATGGGGACTCATTTACTTTGATTGAAGGGTTTATTGAAATTACAAACTCAATTACTGGTGAATCAACAGAAGTAAATGAAGGTGAAACTGCTATATCAACTCCAGAAGGCTCTCTAGAGGTGAGTCAAACCACTCAAGAAGACCTAGAAGAATTTGGGGATGCTGGTCTAGAATTACAAACTCAAGAACTTAGATTTGAAATTGAAGATGAAGATGGTAATCTGAAAGAAATCTTAATAAAATTTCAATAATTAAAATGAAAAATAAATTTATTAAATCCTGTACACTTACTCTATTAATCTTAAGTTATTTATATGGTCAAGCTGATGTTCTAATTATGAGTCCCGAACCTAATTCAGAAATATCTAGTGATGAAGTACTAATTGCAGTATCATTAATAAGTATACCTAATGTAGACCCTAACACCATAAGAGTTCTGCTTGATGGGATGGATATAACAGATCAGGCATATATTGATTCTGATATGATTAGTTGTTACCTTGAGTCCATCGAACCAGGTAACCATGAAGTCGATTTGATTGCTAATGGTATTTCAGAGCCTATAAGATGGGATTTTTCAAGTTTTGCTGGCGAGTCAAATGTTCAATATTCTGGTAAAATAAGATCAGGTACTAGTATAGATATGATTGATGGCCAAGACCCCTTGAATGTCAATAAAATAACATTGAATTTTAATGGATCGGCTTATGATTGGCTCAAGCTAAAGACAAATTTAAAAATTACAAGCCAAGAGAATGCCATATATCAACCTAGAAACGTGTATGGTTTTAGTCTTGGGTTAAAAGAAAATGTATTGATAAAAGTAGGTGATTCAAATCCAAGGATCTCAAACTATACAATGGGTGGAAAAAGAATAAGAGGTGTAGATATCGCATTGAAGTATTGGTGGTTTGATTTAAGATTAGTGCATGGAGAAATAAATCGCGCTGTTCAAGGTGACCCATCTTATGCTTATTCATATAGTATTGAAAATAACTCTGAGGGAGAAAAATATCTTTCACTTGATCGGTCAGGGTATACGTTTAGACAAATGGGATCTGCTTTAAGGTTCGCGTTGGGTCGCAAAGAGACATTCCAGTGGGGTCTCAATTTTATGAAAGCAATTGATGATGTAAGTTCAGTAGACACAATCTTAACCGATGCACAGGTCACATACTTCCCGGATGCTAATAATCATATCAATGGTTTAGATTCAGGTGTGGTTTATACTATCAATGATCTTGGTACAAAAGCACAAATACTAGATCCAAAATATTGGAGTGGCAGTGGCCCTAAGGATAATATAATTATTGGTTCCGACATAGGACTCAATTTATTCAATAAGCGATTTAGGATTGATGGAGAGATTGCTTTTAGTTTAACGAATAATAATATTTGGGATGGTCCCATTACTCTTTCTGGTTTAGATACCCTAGTTGATGATTCTTTAGACAATCAACTTCTTGATTTTAACCTTGACAGTATTCCAGATCCTGAGGAGTATGAAACAATTTTAATTATTAATCAAAATCTTAATCCACTAATTCCAATAGATATTAACGTATTTGATACTGATTCAAATATTGATTGGTCTGATGCATTATTATCAATGCCTTCTCTTGCCTATCGTGGAAGAATGATAGCTAACTTTTTTGGAAATTATTTATCCTTAGAGTATGGTCAAGTCGGGCCTGAGTTTAATTCTTTAGCAAATCCATATCTTGTAAAAAACAAACGTGAATGGTCTATAACTGACAAATTTAAATTATTTAAAAACCGACTTATGTTTAATATCGGTTATAAATATCAAGACAATGATATATTGACAACAATTGATAATGTTAATTCTCAAAACACAATTTCATTAGGATTTAATGCAGTCCCGGGGCCTGGACTTCCCACAGTAAACTTTACATATCGTTCAATAAATAGAGAAAATGGTATTACACAAAAAATAGAACTTACAGATTCAACATTTACAGATAATAGAGAAATGACCCGCACAGATAATATAATGGTCAATTTTAATCATCGTTTTGATTTGATTTGGGACCATACACTAAGCGGAACATTTGTTAACATTGAAAAGTCAGACGAATACGAAGATAGAGATTTAGACTTTGTAAGTCCTTCAATGTCTACTCAAGTAATCAATTTCTCAATATCTACAAGGTATGATTTCCCTCTAAGTTCTACATTAAATATTACCACAAACTCAAGTGAATTAAGTACCGGTCCTGGTCAGAGAGGAGTACAGGATTTTCTTACATCTAATTTAATTTTAGAATTTCCTCTTTTCAAAAATAAGCTCTCAATTAAGAGTGGTTTGAATTATGCAAGAGGTTCAGGAATGGTTGATACATCTTGGCTTGGTTTTAAAGGAGGTGTGAGGTGGAGAATTGCAGAGAGAATTGGTTTAAACGCTCAAGGAGAGTTCAGATCTAAAGAAACTGCTGGGGAAACAAAGAATTCCATCATTGCTAGAGCAAACCTAGAATATGCATTCTAATAATTAACATATTCCTCCAATATTTTTTCTTATCCATTTTTATCCTTTGAACTAGTATTTATTTACCGATTCAAGAGAATTAAGTATTTTCATTTCCAATTTGGGATAGCTTTTTACAATCTTTGGTAGGTTCATATGGATGATTTGATCATATTTTTTACAAATATTTCTACTGAATTAAGAAGTATTTTTCTTATTTCTGGTTTACTTTTTTTTCTACTATTAGAATCAGGGATACCTTTATTCAAAATGCGCTATGATAAAATGAGACATGGATTGATTAATATTTCATTTACTATCATCACTCTTTTTATAAATCTTGCTGGTGCAGTGGGTATTATTTTCGTGGTTCAGTATTGTGAAACTAATAATACTGGCATATTAAATATGGTAGATATTCCTTCTTGGTTAAACATTTTATTCGGTCTAGCTATTTTAGATTTTATTGGAGCATGGTTCATACATTGGCTGGAACATTCCGTTAAATGGATGTGGAAATTTCATCTTATTCATCATTCCGATCCATTTGTCGATGTTACAAGTGGATTAAGACATCATCCAGGAGAAAATATCTTGCGTTTATGCTTTACGATTTTAGCCATTTTTATTTCTGGAGCATCTATTGGACTTGTCATGTTGTATCAGACTATTTCTGTATTTTTTGCACATCTAACTCATGCAAATATTAACATACCCACCAAAATAGATAAATTTTTATCTTTTGTTTTTGTAACTCCCAATTTTCACAAGATACACCATCATTTTGCTCAACCTCAAACGGATAGCAATTACGGTAACATTTTTTCCATTTGGGACCATCTATTTAGGACTACATCTACAATAGGCTCAATTGATAAAATCACATATGGAATTGATACCCATATGAATCCAAGTGAACACTCAAATATGAAAAATTTATTAATGATCCCATTTCAACCTTATCGAGCCCCAATCAGTTCAAAATCAGATTTATGGAAATGAAAATGAAAAATGAAATAATTAATTTTGAAGAAAAATTTGATAATTTCAAAGATTATTGGTCACCAAAGATCATAGCTGAGTTGAATGATTATCAATTTAAACTGGCCAAGATAAAAGGAGAATTCATATGGCATAAGCATAATAAAACTGATGAAGTTTTTATTATTATGGATGGTTCGATGAAGATTGAATTTAGGGATCAGGTTGTCGAGTTGAGTAAAGGCGACCTTTATGTGGTCCCAAAAGGAGTTGAACACCGACCAAGCTCAGAAAAGGAATGTAAAATAATGCTAGTAGAACCAAAAGGAACAGTAAATACTGGTGATAAAATTAATGCTCTAACAAAAGATCTTGATGTTTGGATTTAAAAAGAAAACTGGTTTACTCTTTTTTTTTTCTCATATAATTGCACAAGACTGTTCTGAAAGTGAGATAGAATTATGGGATAATTGCTATTCCATTGATAGTACAATAATATTAGACCTAACCGCTCAGAATCTTTATGGTACAATTCCAACAAGCATAGGGCAATTAGTTAATCTTACTTATTTAAATCTATCTTCAAATAATCTAGCAGGCTTAATCCCGGATGAAATAGGTTATTTAATTAATCTAGAATATTTATATTTACAAAACAACGAACTAAATGGTCCCATACCTGGATCAATTGGTAATTTGACAAAGTTAGTCAAATTGAAATTATATTCTAACCAACTCAATGGAAATATCCCTAATCAGATTGGATCACTTGATAGTCTCGTAGATTTGAGCCTTTACTTAAATAATTTATCAGGAGAGATTCCCCATGAAATTGGTTATCTTTCAAAATTAGAACGCTTATATTTATTTAGAAATGACCTCACTGGTTCAATTCCATCTCAAATTGGTGGTTTAGTAAACCTAACTCATTTATTTCTACATGGGAATCAACTTTCTGGGCAGATACCTGAATCGATTGGTAATTTGACAAAGCTTAATTCATTGTACTTATATGAAAATCAGCTAACAGGGCTTATACCATCAAGTTTAGTTGACCTTGTAAGTTTAAATTATTTTTGGATTCACGAAAATAGATTGACTGGTGAATTGCCCTGTAATATATGTGAAATGCAGCTCGACCTTGATAATTCCTCTTTTGTAAAGATACAAGATAATGAATTTTGCTCACCTTATCCCAATTGCATGTTAACTAATATTGGCTATCAAGATACGGCAAATTGTATATTAATTCCCGAGAGGCAATTCTATATATATGATGAATGTTATATCATTGATGATACTGATTCACTCAACCTCTCAAATAATAATTTATCAGGTTCAATTCCAAGTGATATCGGAAGACTTATAAATTTGGAATACTTGTATTTAAACGGGAATGAATTTTCAGGTCAGATTCCAGTTGAGTTAGGTAATCTAGAAAATTTAAAACATTTATATTTATATGATAATGAATTAACGGGAGAAATACCACCAGAATTTGGAAACCTTACCAATTTGACGAACCTATTTTTGCATGAAAATCAGTTATCGGGAGAGTTACCATTAGAATTATATAATTTGAATGAACTTCAATATTTATATTTAAATGATAACCTTTTTTCAGGATCCATAGATTCAAATATCTGCCAAATAGGACTGAATTGGACTTCTTCCTTGTATTTTAATCTATCAAATAATAGTTTTTGTCCTCCTTATCCAGAATGCTTGGATAATCATCTTGGCTACCAAGATATTTCTAATTGTAATGAATCTTTATTGCTGAAAGATGCAATTCCAAATAATTATTTGATTCATTATCCGTACCCTAACCCATCAAACTCTTCTATTATAATTAATTATTTTCTATCTACAAGTTCATTTGTAAAAATAATTGTATATGATATTTTTGGTAAAAAAATTAAAACCCTCTTTGAGGGCAATCAATCTTCTGGGATAAAAAAAATACTATGGGATGGTAGAAATAGTTTAGGTGCGATAGCAAGTTCAGGCACATATATATATAATATTCAAATTGATGATTATGTTGCTACTAAAAAAGTTATTTTATTAAAATAAATGAACTTTGATTTAAATATCTTCGTTAACAAAATCATAATAATCTCAAAATAGAATGATTAATAAAAAAAACATTATAAACTCTACCAAACTGATTTTTATAATTTATTTTTTCAATGGTTGTTCAAAAGAACCAATAAATCATGAAACGGAATTAAAAAATATAGATGATGTATTATATCATAATGAAAAAAATAAACCATATACCGGGAAAGTTTATTCTTCCTATAATGGTACGGTTAAAAAAAATAGTGGTAATTTATTGAATGGGAAAAAAGAAGGAGAGTGGGTTGAGTTTTATGATAATGGTAAAATGAAGAGTAAGGAATATTATGTAAATGGAAACTCTAATGGGATTTGGGAGAAATGGAATAATGAAGGAACTCTAATTTTGAAAGCCTCCTTTAAAAATGGTAAATCTCATGGGATACGCACCGAATGGTATGAAAATGGACAGAAAAAACAGGTTGGTTATTTTAAAGATAATGAATTTGATGGTGATTGGATCAAGTGGCATCCTAATGGTCAAATAAGTGCTAGAGGTAGATATGTTGGTAACAGAGAACAAGGAAAGCATGAATTTTGGTTTCCTGATGGTAAAAAAAAGTCAGAAGCCATTTTTAATGATGGAAAATTGAGTGGGCACCGCATAGATTGGTATAAGAATGGTCAAAAAAAGGAGGAAGGAACATCTACAGGACTTTGGACTCAGTGGTATGAGAATGGAGTAAAAAAAGCACAAGGCCATTACAAAGATCAATTACCTCAAGGGAAACATATCATTTGGCATCAGAATGGTAAAAGAAGTTCTATTATGAATTTTCTAAATGGTTCTCCCCATGGAGAAAGGATAGAATGGTATGAAAACGGACAAAAAAAAGAACAGGGAAATTTTATTAATGGTAAGCAATCAGGAGTGTGGATTTATTATAATTATGACGGTACAATTGACGGAACCGAAGAATATTAATTTTTTTAACTATTATGAATAATATTGTTATTAAACTTGTATTTGTTGTAATCAATTCCTTGATTTTTGGAAATAACATTAAGTTCAAAGACCAAGCAGAGGTAGTGTCACTGAACTTTAACCATGACCATGGTGGATCTGGAAAATACTTTTATGTCGAATCAATGGGCGCTGGAGTTTGTATGTTTGATTTTGACAATGATGGCGATTTGGATGTTTATTTCCCGCAAGGTTCTCCATTACCTGGTTATGATAGAGATAGATATCTTGAAAATAAACTGTTTAGAAATGATGGAACTACTTGGGTGGATGTTACAAAAGATGCTGGCGTTGGGGATACCAATTATGGTATGGGTTGTGCTTGTGGGGATTATGATAATGATGGTGCAATAGATTTATATGTTACGAACTACGGAGATGATGTTTTTTATAAAAATAACAATGATGGTACTTTCACTGATGTTACCACTAATATTGGTATTAAAAATGAGCAAATGGGAATGAGCGCTGCATTTTTTGATAGTGATAATGACGGTTGGCTTGACCTCTATGTCACTAATTATGTTGAATATTCTATTTATGACAATCCAGAATGCACTAGCCCTATGCAATATCCTAAACAGGGAGAGTTATTTGCGCGTTCATATTGCGACCCCGATGTTTTTTTAGGAGTAGCAGATAAATTTTTTTATAATAAAAAAGGAAAATTTATAGATCGATCAAATCGTTCAGG
>MDTA01117909.1_pt1 | contig 12059 bp, 17 predicted proteins | sample 811151 | NCBI WGS metagenome assembly MDTA01 (sample SAMN05326648, study PRJNA326480) | marine metagenome | isolation source: seawater | place: Indian Ocean: South | collected 2010
AATTTATTCTTAGTTCAATTATTATTTTATTTCTAACCTGTAATATTTAGTTTTGGGAGGATTTAATAATTTGTACATCAAACAAATAATATACTTCGATTGAAAAATGATACCCAGTATACTGCAGATAAATAGAAAGCCTAGAAAAAAAGGAGAAGCAGGACTACCAAAAATTAGCATTGAGGAAGCTAAAGTCACTTCGCAAGGTATTGAGGGTGATTTTAATAGATATCGTACCTTAAGAAAAAATAATGATCCTGATATGGCGCTCTTGATTTTATCTGATGATATAATAAACCAATTAAATAGAGAGGGTTGGCCTGTTCGTCCTGGAGACCTAGGTGAAAACCTGACACTTACTAATATTGACTATAGTTCTATTTTACCTGGCCAGAATTATAAAATCGGGAACATTCAAATTATGATTTCATTTATATGCGACCCTTGTTCTTATCTTGAGGTTTTGCCCTATGTTGGAGAAATAAAACTTATTGATTTTATTAAAACACTAAAGAACAGGCGTGGCTGGTATGCAAGGGTTGTGAGAGGAGGTCAAATCTTTGCTGGTGACCTCGTAAAGATAATTTAATCAAGATATACATATAAAGTTTTAAATCAAAGATTTATATTAGTATTGAAAATAAATAAGCTAAATGATTAGAATATCCTGCCTAGTGTTGTCAATGTTATCTCTTTTTTTAGGATGTGGACAAATTGAGCCAGATTACTCATTGGTAAAAGATAGAGTAAACTCCTATCAAAGAAAATTAATCGAATATGAAATAACAGGAAGTAATGTTTTTCATCTTTTTCATAATGGAAAAATCCAGTTTGAGTCAGTAGCTAATTCTGGTGATTCGAATGATCTTAAAATTTCTGATTCAACTATTTTTCCCATATACTCAATGACAAAACCGATTACAACTGTTGCAATGATGATCCTCTTTGAAGAAGGGAAATATGATTTTGAGGACAACATATCATTGTATATGCCCGAATTTGATAAGCTCAAATGCAAAAAGAATGGAAAACCTTACGAATGTACAAATAATCTCAAAATCATACATTTAATTACCCATACTTCTGGGTTTAAATACTATTATGATCCATCGACCCGTCCTGGTGATTTAACTCATGCTGATACTTCTTTTTCAAATTTACAGGAGTTTATAGATTCTTTAATATTTTACCAACCTTTAGAATTTGAGCCAGGTTCTAGCTATGCATATGGGCTCAGTGTTGACATTTTAGGCAGACTAATTGAGGTATTGAGCGGTCAATCCTTTTACGGTTTCCTTAAAAAAAGAATTTTTGACCCTTTGGAAATGAACGATACTAAGTTTCACTTAACAAAAGCGGACAGAGAAAGATTTCAGCCTTTATTTATGAAAAATACAGATGGCAGCAAAAATCTATATACAAGAAATCATGATGATTTAAAATTTGATGAAAATTCAGAGATGCATTTTGGAGGCGGTGGCCTTGTTTCAACCATGAGTAATTATTCAAATTTTTGCGAAATGCTAGTAAATGATGGTGTATTTAGAGGGAATAGAATTTTAAGTGTGCATTCAATAAAAAAAATAACCGAACCATATATTGGAACCTTATCTAGACAAGGTAATTATAATGGATTAGACTTAGCGTTTAATCTCTATAATGTACAAGAGCCGCTTCTAGATGGTACCAATTCTTCAAAAGGAGTATATGGATGGTCTGGCTATCGGAACACTCATTTTTGGATAGATCCTGAGATGAAATTATTTGGATTATTTATGTCTCGTACAAATCCATTCAATAGATCTATACGCCGAAACTTAAGAAATATTATTTATACAACTATTTAATGAACGGTGTATTCATTTTTATAAAAAGATAGTACTATATTATTATTTTAGATTAGTTGCACCAGTCTCTACTGTATATATCTTACCATCCTTAAATGTGAAAAACGCTAGAACTGCTTGTCTATTCCCATCCCCAAATGAAACAAATGAGTGTTCAACCCCAACTTCTTCATTCTCATATAGAATTCGTATCTTTTCTCTTTTAATATCATCACTCATCGCCCAGTCCAGTAATTCTGATTTTGATATGATTTTCCCTTGAGAATAGTTTTTAAACTTATAGTCTTCATGGAGGCATTCATCCATGGTATCTCTGTTTTTTGAGTCCACAGCTTTTCCCCATTTTTTTAACAACGACATTTTTCCCCTTTCTTTAAAAAATTTATTTTGGTTTTATTAAATTTTTCCAACATTTTTATATTAACAAATTATACTAATTCTCTTAACACTATTTCAGAAATTTTAACATCATATTTTGAATAATATCTACTGCTTTCTTGAAAGTTGAATTTAAATGTAGAATAAACGTTCCTAGTATAACTGCTTAAATGACGAACTTAATTAATAATTTTTGTTTTATGGTAATTTTAATTTAGTCTTCAGGTAATGTATAATTGTTCTTTTTCCAAAGAATTAAAGTGTAGGCTCTAAGACATCCACCAATGAAAATAATTATAAGTATAATTGGATATAAATCATCAATAAAAATTCTCACTTTGTATTGGTAAAGTAAACACAACGTCATTCCTAATGCAATACCAAACAACATTGTTATAAAATGTGATAATTGAGTTAGTAGTTTTAGTGTCATTTCTTGCTCCGATACAATGTATTATTTAAAACTGATTTATTTTATAAAAATATTACTTTTACATAATTAATTAATAGAAGTGATCTTGAGCAAAGATTCAACTCTCTTAGATGAAATAAGGTTAAAAGTTTTATTGATTTAAATATCCCATTGCCTTACTTAAGGGAAATTTACTTTTCACAAAAATCCCAGAACTTCTTCCTATCTCTTTTTTCTGTTCATTAAACAAAACCGATTCTGTAATAAATTGAGTATTATTCATATTTACAACTTTACCATATGATTTAATTTTTCCATTTGATACAGGTCGAGTTAAGTAAGTTGTAAATGAGGTCGTAACAAGGAAGATATCCTCAACATAGCTATTTGCAGCAAGAAATGCAGCATCATCTAACATTTTAAAATATACTGAGCCATGCAAACTATTTGCTGAATGATGAAATTTTTTAGATATTTTGATTTCAATTATTGATTTACCCAAACTGATTTCAGTTCTAGGATTAAAAAATATATTAAATGGGGCTTTTTGATACATTTTAATGAGCTGCTTAAAGTGTGTTTTTTTCATTTCAAATTTAGTATCTATAAAAAGAGGCTTTCTTTAGTTCTAATTATATAATCAATTTTATTTTCATCACGAGCTATGATAATATTGATTTCCTTATACTTCACAGTTTTGATTAGAAAAATGAATGTTCAAATATACTATAAACCGAGGTCAACTTTTCCTTGATATGTGGTTAATGAGTTTAAACCTACTGCAGAAATACCATTTTTTTAGTTTTAGTAAATCTTTCAGTCTGTATTTGGTATAAATAAACCCCGGCACTCACACGTTCACCGCTATTATTTGTTCCATCCCATTGTGTTGATTTAATGCCTGCTTTCTGTTTACCAGCTACAAGATTATTTATTACTCTGCCTAACATATCATATATTGTTATATATACTTTCTGATCTTTTGACAATGTGTATTTAATTGTTGTTACTGGATTAAAAGGGTTTGGATAATTTTTAAAATGAAAATTATTTAAAATGTAGTTGTTTTTCTCAACATATAATTCTGAATCCATGTAACCCTGCCCACATAAAATATTGCTAGGTGTGCTGTGATGGCAGTGGTCATAAATATTGCAAACTAAAGGGGACAAAAGTGTGTCAGAATACAATTCACTGTCATAGTCTCCCCAAGCAGGAACAGACATCCAGCATCCATCGCAAATATCATTTTTTATGCTTTGGTCTGAATTTTCTGACCAGTTTAGTGTATCACCGACAGCAAAGCAAAATCTGCCTATTAATTCTTCACAATCCGGAGAGCCTATGTTTCCATTATCATCTTGACAGTCATCACCGTACCAAATCGACCCTTGAACTGTTCCGGGACAATCATCATTTCCAATAACGTCCCAGAATGTGTAATTACCAGATGCTGCAACATAGGTTGGGCTCAAACAGGGCCATGAGGCGGTAACCTTAAATTTAGTGGCATTCATTCCATTATATTCCCTCGGAAAATAAATACGATAGCGAGAACCCTCAGAGTCTGTAATACCTGGGATTGTATCGACATTTATAGTAAAAATATTTTCAGGGTGACACGGATTGGTGCTTGCATCATCACAGGCAAAAATACATGAGTCTACTACTTCCGGGCATGATCTTAAATAAGAGTTATCGATCTGTGTTATGTCCCCTGAAATTGTTCTAAGATTAGAACCTGATAAAAAAGAGTATATAGATAGTAATTGGAACAGTAATCTAATTTTCATCTTGGTTGCGCAAACGATGACAAAATCAACTTGAAGTATGCTAATAATATTCTATTTCTAATAAAAAATTCCATCTATTAATTATAAATTGATAAATAAAAAGAAATAACTTAGTTCCCGTTATAGAATTGTTGATTCAAATATTTACTTTAATTTGCTACAAATATAGGATTTTTCTAAAAAATATTTCAGTTTCATCGATTAAAATTAACTATCACGCCAAGCATTCAGCCGTATCAACATTTCTGTTATAATGGATAGTTTGTATCAAATTGGTATTTTTAACTATTATGGATAATAAAATAATACATATAAATACTGAACTTCTAATCCCAAAAATAATATATTCTTGAAATATTAGGAAATTTTATGGTTATAATTTTGACTTTGATTGCAATATTTTTTTCTTTTTATGTGCCATATTATTTAAGAAAAAATAAAAATCTAAAACCGACAAAAAACAGGTTTGAGGAATTTGTTGATAATGATACTGGATATCCTTGGTCTTTGAACTCAGAGAGAAGAAAGTCGTTCTACAAGGCAGTCCAGAAAAAACTATCTACAAAATGAGAGCAAAAGAGCCAAAATATAAGTCTCAACTTGAAGTCCTTCTTGCTGTAGATAAAATGTTTTTCAAAGCATTAAAAAAACGAGAACTTCTAATTAAGGATGGAGCAAAGAAACACAGCAAAAAGATTATCAATTTAGATCTACATATATCAATGTGTATCAAAAAAAGAGCAAAACTAACCAAAGGTGGATATAATTTTATACTTACCGAAATGTGGGAATGGAGACCGCATCATAAAATAAATAATAATCTATTACCAAAGATAACCCCATGGGAGTAGATATAACCTGTTATGTCTGTTTTGAAACATTCAGTGTAGAATTGGATATGCACGATGGTTTAAATGAAGAAATATGGGATTGCGAAATTTGTTGTAATCCGAACAGGATAAAGTACTTATATAATGATAAAAAATTAGTTTTATTAGAAGTTTATAATGGAAACGATTAAAAATTTTGCTTAAATAGATTTGAATGAAAAATGAATCGTCATTTTCAAAATATAATAAAAGGTATACCAACTAGTGATGGAGCAGGTGTTAATCTTAGAAGAGTTATTGGATCCCATGAACTTAATATGCTAGATCCTTTTTTATTACTGGATGAATTTGGAAGTGAAAATCCCGATGATTATATCAAGGGATTCCCACCACATCCGCATAGGGGATTTGAAACCATAACCTACATGATTAATGGGAAATTTAAACATAAAGATACTGCAGGTAATGAAGGTTATCTATCAGATGGATCAGTCCAGTGGATGACAGCAGGAAAGGGTGTTATTCATAGTGAAATGCCCGAGCAAACAGAAGGTCTTGTCAGAGGTTTCCAATTATGGTTGAATCTACCAAAACAAAAAAAAATGATTGATCCCGCTTATAATGATATTCCTTCTGAAAAAATTCCAATAGTTCAAATTAATGGTGGTTTTGTAAAAATTATATCTGGAACCTTTTCAAAAATTATTGGGCCAGGGAAGCCACATACTGGGATGCTATATTTTGATATCTCATTGGAATCTGGTGCCCAAATAGAGGTGCCTATTCAAGCAGGTTGGAATGGTTTTTGTTATGTCTACGAGGGTGAAATTTTTTCGAAATTATCCGTTTCTAAGGGTAACCTGGCTATTTTAAATAATGAAGGCACTTTTATTTGCAAAGCTCTAAAAAATAAAACCCAGTTCATCCTTGTTGCAGGTATGCCACTTAATGAACCCGTAGCGCGCGGAGGTCCCTTTGTTATGAATACCAGAAGTGAAATTTTACAGGCCTTTGAGGATTACCAGAATGGTCGTCTGGGTTAAGGATCAAATATTTATTTTAAATATTTGCTTATTCACTGGAGAGTAAAAGAAGATAGTTAGAAATATAAAAGTAGAACTCTTTTCTTAGATTTATTCTTTGTCAAATTGAATGTTTTATGACCAATGAATTTTATTTAAAGTAATATTTAGAGAGTTTTTAAGGTAATTGATAAGTCATTAAAGAAACCCTGCGTCTTCCTCCTTCTGTGTCTTGTTGACCAACCTCAATGAATCCATATTTTTTGTGAAAGTTGATTGATTGTGTATTATAGGGCTTAATATTCACCTCGCATGCAATTAGTGGAACTTTATCTAAAGCAGTTGACTTGAGGTCTTCATATAAAATGGTCCCTAAGCCCATTCTTTGATAATTTTCATGAATAACTATTCTATCAATATATAAAAAAGAATCATATCTTTTATTAAACCATTTGTAGTTTTCGCTTGCATAATTTTTTTTAGGTGATAGACCTATCAAGAAACCAACCGGTATTTTTTTCATTTTTAAAATTTTAAAATATGATGATATTTTTAAGAAATGATTCATTTTATCAAATGTTGAATGGCTCACAGCAGAAAGAGCATTTTGGTTCAGAGATAAAACAAAGTCTAAATCCTTTTCTAAAACCTGAACTATTTTATAACTCATAAAGTAATCTACTTAAAAATAAAAAAAAAAATCAAATTATTAATTTGATAAAAAATAGATGTTCAATTCACAGCAAATATATAAATTAATTTAAAGTTACAAGATGTATCTGAGCTAATACTCTCCTGAAAAGATTTATAAACAATAATGTGTAAACTCAGGAATTATTTAATAATTAATAGACAATCATTACTTATCAGAAAAACTAAATGATAATAAAATTTTTTACATATGTTATTATAGCACTAGCCGTCCTAGCTCTCATAGTTACATTATTTATTAATTTTGCTCCTCAATTTGGTTCAAACCCAACATCAAAGCAGATGGAATTTTATCAAAACTTTTCAAATTATAAAGAAAATCAATTTAAAGGGTTGCAACCAACACCGATGATGACAGGTGAGGTATCTACCTTGGATTATTTTAAAACAGATTCAAATCGAACACCCAGTCGAGATGTTACCCCGACCAAAATTAATTATTCTAGTTTTAGTAATGTTGAAAAAGATAATTATAAAATAGCGTGGTTGGGGCATTCTGCATTTATCATCAACCTAGGTGGCAAGAAAATATTATTGGATCCGATGTTAGGGAGTCATGCTTCCCCATTACCAATTCCAAGCTTGAGGAGATATAACAAAATTCTACCCATTGATCCATTAGAAATGACAAATATTGATTTTGTTGTTTTGTCGCATGATCATTATGATCATCTAGATTACTCAACCATAAAAAAAATTAAGGAAAATGTAAAAACTTTTTTAGTCCCTCATGGCCTTGGTAACCATTTAATAAAATGGAATGTAAAGAAAGAAAAAATAATTGAATTAAATTGGGATGAAAACTATCAATTTGGAGAAATTGAGTTCGTATGTCTGCCCAGCAGACATTTTTCAGGAAGGGGCCCGCTTAATAGAAACTATACTTTATGGAGCTCTTGGGCGATAAAGTCACCGGGTGCGAAAATTTACTTTAGTGGAGATAGTGGGTATGGTGACCATTTTAAAAAAATTGGTAAGAATCATGGCCCTTTTGACATATCTCTACTGGATTGTGGACAATATAATTTAGCTTGGAAGTATGTTCACATGTTTCCATTTGAGGCTATCCTAGCAGCTAAAGAACTGAGAACTAAATATTTTATGCCAATCCACTGGGGAGGTTTCACATTAGCTCTACATCCATGGGATGAGCCAGTAATAGAATCTATTAAATTAGCAGAAGAGTCAGGACTGAGTTACATCACGCCGGGAATTGGTGAAGTTCTTTCAAAAAATACAATAAATAAACCTTATCTTAAGTGGTGGGAGGAATATTAACCTAATTAATTCAAAGACGAAAAAGCTAGCAGACTTTATTAATAAAATAAATTGATAAATAAACTAGAAAGTAGATTCTATTTCCCAAAGAGACGATAAGTCCTCAATACTAAATTTCTCATTATCTAATACAACTCCATCAGCTTCAGCTACCTCATACAGGAAGCCTATCATTTTTTTGGCGAAATCATGATCGAACCAGCTTTAGATTTCATTTCACCTGCTATTTTCTGAAGTTCGCTCAAAACATCATCAACAGATTCATTTTGAATTTCATTCCAATATCTGTATGCTATCTTCATTTTCAATTCAATTTGGTCAGAACTATAGTCATCTTCTTTTCCATCAATATTTTTCAAAATAAAGTCCGTTTTACTTTTAATAACTTCGCGTTCAGAATCTGCTAGTTCCCAATCAGTAATATGAGCATAAGCAAACATTAAAAATAATGTTCGATCGACCCAATCATATTTCTTTTCAAGCATATTAATTTATTTATTTAAAATTAAAAATTGGGACCTATAAATAAGTATTATAAATATGGAAAGGGTATTAAATAATTCTAATATTCTAACTAGAATAATGATTAGAAATATATTCTACAGTTAAAAAGAATCACAAAATAAAAATTGGAGGACCGATTATTCAAATTAATGAGTTAATAATTTTTTTTAATCAATCAACAAAACAAATTTATATATAATTAAGAAAAACTTTACATATCTGAGAAAAGAAATTCGATTGGATGATGGAACCTTGCTTGCCAAAATTTTTCATTGTGATCCGCATTTTTAAATTTATTCGTTAACCAATTGATATTTTCTTGATATCCTTTAGCTATCATTATAGAATCTACAACTTTTTGGTAGGGTTCATAAAGGCTGTCTAAACCAACTGTACCAAAGTCAAAGTAAAATTTATTAAACCTTGGTGCTGGAATATTCTTTTTTAGGTAATCAATAAAAGCCCCTTCCAATGCGGGCCAGTGGGTCGATAAACACGCTGCACCACCAAAAATGTTAGGATATTCACATACTGCATAGGTTGAAATCAAGCCACCCATGCTAGCACCGGCAACAAAAGTGTTTTCTTTTCCTTTTCGTGTTTTATATTTATGATCAACGAAAGGTTTCAATTCTTTAACAATGAACTTTAATAAAGAATCAGAAACTATTCCAAATTGATCATAACTTTCCTTAAATCTAGTCTCTGCGTAATTTATTTTTGATTTTATTAGATTAATTGGTTTTGCAGGCGTGTATTCTGAATACCGACTTTCCCCAGTATTAAAAATACCTACTACGATAGTCGGCGGTATTATTTTTGCATCAAACAAACTATCAAGCGTTTTATCTACTTGCCAACCATCATTATAATCTCCATTTACCCAGCCCTTTTTACCATGAAAAATATTCTGACCATCAAACATATAAATAACAGGCAGTGATTTGACAGTATCATAATGCTCTGGTAGCCAGATTTCAATATCTCTTGGGATCACATATTTTGATGGAAAATTTTTGTATACTATATATTTTTCACCAAAAACTTTAATAATGTGTTTATAGTCTGATTGGTTGCTGTGGTTTGAGCAAGAAAAATAAATTAATATTACTGGTATGAACTTCAGATTTAACATTTGTCAATAAACTATCTAATAAAATAAAAAATATAATTGCAGAGCTTTCTGTTTCAACTTAAAGCTATAAATAGAGCTTTTTCAGCGAAAACGAAGTGATGGCACAAAATTTATTGAGATTGTTTATAAAAAATAGCAGTTGCGGTTCCTGTCTTATAATGTGATTCATTAACATTCGTACCATCTTCAGTCATTGTAATATTTTTTTTGGTTTTATTATCAGTACGCTCAATGACTAGTCCATTTGCACCTAGCTTGGAAGCTTCTGATTTTAAACGTTCCATTGTTTTATCCATCTTACTTTGCCAGGTAAAATCGAATGATGGATCTTTAAATGCGAACTCACTTGATGCATCTATCCGGGCAATTATTTCAAAGTCTTCTGGAAATTCCAATAGAATTTTTACCTCAGATGGGGATATTGGTGAACGAGGTTCTCCAACCAAAATATGGGAGACTGGATAGCAACTAAATAAAGAAATCGCTGATATAATTATTATTATTTTTTTCATACTAATATTTCTAGTTTATTTGGCATCAATTAAATCAAATATAAAGGAAATTATTGGATGATTCAATTTATCTATTCAACATTATTACAAAATTAATATTAACATAAAAATAACATACCTTATATTGATTTTTTTATTTCTAGTATTAAATCATTAACCCTCTTGTAGCAGTAGGGCATTGAAACATCACCTTTTACCTTTGGTTCATCTATGATATCCCAATACTCAATTTTTAGGTTTTTTAAATGACAATTTGATTGAACCATTGGATAATGCTCTATTTTATCCATACATATTATTCTTTGATAATCTTCTAAGTTTAAATCATCCACGTGGATAGAGCGTTCATTACTCCTTACAGGTTTTATGCCGATTAAATCGAGGTGTTTAATTGTTTTAGTTGCCATTTTCATTATCACATATTGACCCACTTTTAGGCCTGCAGAAAATGCCTTGTAATTCAAATTGTTTTTTTTTGCAAGATAATTAAAAGTCTCTTCACTGAACCTACTTCGGAAAATATTTGCAGTACATATAAATAATATTTTATTCATTTTTAACTTTTCATTTCTAAAATTTTACTTTTCCAACATTATCCTAATTTTGAGATGAAATCTGAGAAAATCTACTTCCATTTAATTAGGTTTAATAATCAATTTAAACTGTGAAAACTAAAACGAAAAACTTAAAAATATATTGTATATACAATGCGAATGGTACTCTTTTCGGTGAATTATCGTATCTATTTAAAAAGGCTTTTTTGGGTTTCAAATGTCCTATGTGCGACATAACCCACAGAACTTTAATAAAAAAGAAACATTGGATAAAAAAGATACATTCTTTTCAATATAATCTGGAGGCAGTACACCTTAACGAGCAGCCAAGTGAAATAAAGAAGTTCACAAATCAAATTTCACCTTGTGTTATAGCGATCTATGAAAATTCTTTTAAATTGCTTCTTGATAGTAAAGAGCTTTCATTGATCCATGGAGATGTCAACCTGTTCTTTAAAAAGCTGGAACAAAAAATTAATACTCTTTTAAGCTAATATCTACAGGTGAACTGCCAAAAATAATAAATTACATGCAGGCACTTGAATCTTGCTCTTCCATATGGAATACTTCAAAACAACTTGGATAAGGTGGACAAATTTTATTTCTTCGAACATCAAATGTATCATAAAAACACTCAAAACAGAGATCTCCATTTGCTGAATGATTTAAATCACAAATCGCCTGAGGCATTCGACCTGTAAACTGATTGTCATTCAAAAATAGACTGCCAAGCTGAATGCAATTTGCAATCTCAGGTGGGATGGCTCCCGTAAGCTGATTTGCGCTTAAATCAAGATCATTTAACAAAATAAGATTTCCAATTTGAAAAGGGATAGACCCATTCAATTGATTATGGGAAAGGTCTATTTTGCCAGTTATATGACTAAGGTTACCAATAGTGTAGGAAATAGATCCACTGAGTTCGTTGCTGCCAAGGATTAGGTCAGTAATACTTTGTAGTTTGAAGATCTCTGATGGGATAGATCCACTAAGTTTGTTGTAGCTTAAGTCGAGCTCATATAGGTTATCTAGATTTCCAAAAGCAGAAGGAATCTCTCCAGTAAACTGATTTCCGTTTAGGTA
>MDTA01067681.1_pt1 | contig 12058 bp, 11 predicted proteins | sample 811151 | NCBI WGS metagenome assembly MDTA01 (sample SAMN05326648, study PRJNA326480) | marine metagenome | isolation source: seawater | place: Indian Ocean: South | collected 2010
GGTACTATAGTAATATTTAAGGCAAGTCTCTCTTTATCCACAGTTCCTGAACCAGAATGTTTCAAATTATTATTATCAAAAATAATTGATTTACCTTTATTTCCTTTAACTACTATTTTTTTTTTTTGGGAATTACTTAAATATACAAAAGGACCATTATTTTCATCAACATCACAAAGATAGACTAATATTTTTACTGATCCAGGTAAATCATTATCAGTGTGAAATTTTGTATTTTTATTCTCAGTATATTTATCAAAAGCTAAAGTTTTATATAATGTAATCAGCTCGACTCTATAATTCGATCCACAATAGATTTTTTTAAGATCATCATCAAAATTTTTTTTGATAAAGTTAATATAATGAATTCTATTAAGTCCCCAATAAAATTTAAAATTATTGTCAAAGAACATTTGAGGTTTCTTGCTTGTATCGATATTTTTTTTTGACAAATAAAAAACAAAACTTTTGTCAAGGTAATTGATTTGTTTCTGAGCCTTTATATCATTTTTAATTATTTCAAAAAAATTTTTTTGAATTTCTATATTTTTTATTTTACAACAATCTGTACCCAAATTAATTAAATTTTTATTATCATTTGTATAAAAAAATTTTATTAGTAAAAAATTTATAGAATATATAAAATGTCCAAGGAATTTAGCAGGGTTATTTTTGAATTTTATTATCAATTTTTTAAAAATTACAAGAAATTTAATTAATTTATTCATGAAAAAACTTACTTTAAAACTTTATATTTATTAAAAAGAAATAAAATAATTTCTTTAAAATTATCAAACTTATTTTTAAAAAAATCTCCATAAACCAAATCATTATTTTTAGAAAATAAAATATTTTCATTTAAAAAGATTTTTTTATTTATGTTTTTTTTTGAATAAAAAATGTAATTTTTATTAAATAAGAATTTAATTAATAATGATAGATAATTTGGTGTGCAAATAATACTTTCATAATTTTTAATGATTTTTTTTAAATTTTTTTCATTTAATAATAAAGTCTTCTTACTATTATTCTTAAATATAAGTTTATTTTTTCTTAAATACAAAAAATGTATTTTACAATTAAAAGAATTGTAACAAATTTTTTTAAAAACCAACCAGTCTTCTTCGTGTGTTTTAATATTTTTTATTTTAAGGAAATTTTTAATTTTTTTACTTATTGGGTTTGATTTATTACTTTTGTTTCTATTAGGATTATCAATAATTAGTATTTTATTATTCATTATTCTATTATTTATACCAACACTTTTTTTTAGTGTTTTTCTGACAAAGTATGAGTAAAGATCCTCATAAAAAATATTTGAGGCAGAAATTTTTCTCTTTTTAATTAAATTATCAATTACAGGTTGGTTTAAAAATTCCAAAGAGTCATATCCTATAAAATTATTATTTTTGTAGTTTTTTTTTAAACTATAATGAGTTGATAAACTTAAATTATCAACTATTTGTTTTTCAACTTTTAAATTAATCTTTTTACTTATTTTAATCAATTTATGATTTTTATAGAATAATTTTAAGTATTTTAATAAATGATCAAAAATAATTTGATCTATCTTTTCGTTGAAATAATATTTTGGTAATTTTGATAAGTCATAAAAAAATAATGGTAATTTATTTTTTTTTTCTTTCAACTTAACTAAATTAATATTTTTATTTAATTTACTTAAATTTTGACTCAATATTGTATCTTTAGGAAAAATTTCATCATTAGAATAAATATGTGAGTTTGGTAGATTTTGTCCCAAATATCCATTAATTAATATTCTTCTTGAATGGATGCCTTCGTCTTCAAAATTTTTTTCTGAATTTATAAAAAAAATTTTTTTTAAATTATATTTAGATTTTCCAATGTAACTAAAAAAATTAGTGAAACCATTAAATTGCGAAAATAGATAATTAGTATTTTTTGCAAGTATTAATGCTCTTTCTAAAGGATTGTCAGAATATTTTTCTAAGTGAATACAATTTAGACTTAACAATTTTTTTAAAAGTTCTTTATCTCTGGTTTCGTTACCAGATCTTTCGAGCCCATAAATAATAATATTTGGACTTTTGTTTTCTAATTTAATTTTTTTAATTAAATTTATTATAAATTGATTATATTCTTCAGGTTTAACTGTCTCTAATTCTTTTTTGTGATTTTTTCTTCTGATTTGAATTGAAAATACTTTTTTTGTTTTATCAATTGGTAAAGTCTTATTTTTTTTAAATAAAATGATGGCCTGTATTTTTCTCGAAAAAAAAGTTCATAATATCGGTCGTAAGGAACATCAAAACTCTTAAAATAATTAAATTTGTTTAAAATTTCTAAACTTTTAAATGATTTATTTTGATAAATTTGAAAATTATTTTTTTTGTAATTAAGATATTTATTTAAATTTTCTCTTTGCTCAACTTTAATTGTTTTTTTATTTTTATAATCATAAAGCTCACCAAAACAAAATAATGGTTGCAAAACTCTATCAAAATCATCAAAATTTTCGTTAATTTGATTAGATATTGAATAACAAAATTTATTTAAGAGTTTATGTGATTTATAAAAAGGATCAGTGAGGAAAACTTTACAATTAAAATTTTGTTGAAAGTAATCTGCATATAACAACTGTAACAATGATGAACCAACTACATCAGAGCTTCTATTAAATGAATGTTTTGTTGAAATTAAAATTTTTTCCATAAAAAAACAATATTTACAACAAGATTAATTAAAGCTTATTGTTTAAAATATCAATTTTTTTTATTATTTAAAAATTTTTTTTAATTTTTTTGTTCTATAGTTATTGATTTTAGCTATTAATTTTTTTTTTTCAAATAAAGTGATCAATTCATTGACTGCATCAAATGAATTTTTTTGGGGCTTAAATCCTATTCTTAATATTTTATTTGAATACAATCTATAAGATCTCAAGTCTATAGATTTTGATTTTACAACTTCACACTTTTTGTTACGTTTTTTAATTATTTTTGCAATTTTATTGATTGAGAAATTTTCAAATCCAATATTAAAAATACCCGTCTTTTTATTTTTTAAAAAAAAAGCATAAGCACTCACCATGTCATCAATGTGAAGTTGTGGTCTTATTTGATTTCCTCCATGAACATTTATTTTTTTTTTGAAATAAGAGTCATAAGTCATTGCATTAACAGTAAGATCAAGTCTTAATGATGGAGAATAACCGCAAACTGTTCCTGGTCGCAAAATAATTATATCAAAATTTTTTTTGTAATTATTTATTAATTTTTCTCCAATTAGTTTAGTTTTGTTATAATCACTAAGAGGTACAAGTTTAGTTTTTTCTGTTACCTTTTTTTCTTTACTAATTCCATAAACACTACCTGAAGAAGCAAACATAAATTTTTTTACTTTATTTTTTTTACACAGTTCTAATAAATTATATGTATTTAAAACATTTGTTTCCCATGTAATTTTTGAGTTCAGTAATGCTGAAGGATCATTTGATATTGCCGCTAAGTGTATTACACAATCTACATTTTTAAAATGACTATCATTTAGCTGATTAACATTTAATTTTAAATTTTTAAAATTTTTGTGTTTTTTAAGTGAATTTCCAAAATATTGTGTATCAATATTAATTATTTTATAATTATTATTTAATAAATTCGGTATTAATTTAGATCCGATAAAACCACATCCACCTGTGACCAATATTTTATTCATAACACCTAGTTTAAAAATTGGTTAATCAGGTAGGCCATTCTCAGTACATCTTTTTTTTTTATAAATTCATGCACTGGTAAAGAAAGTGATGTAGAAGCTAATCTTTCAGCATTAGGAAAATCACCTTTTTTATGTTTTAAAAATTTTGCAGCTGGTTGCAAGTGAACAGGTTTTGGATAATGAACTTTTGCATCAATATTATTCTTAATTAAAAAAGATTTTAACTTATTTCGATTTTTATCTACGTTGATGTGATATAAGTGAAAAACCTCTTTTAAATGTTTTTTTCTTTCTACTGTGGTTATTTTTTTATTTTTTAGAAGCAGTTTATCAAGTAACAAAGCATTCTTTATTCTTTTTTTAGTTATATTATTTAGCTTATTTTTTAATTTATAATTTCCTACTGCTGCCTGAATAGTATCAAGCCTAGAATTAAATCCAAAAAATTTACATGTATCTCTATTTACCAAGCCATGGTTTCTTAATAAGTATAATTTTTCTGCAATTTTTTTATTTTGTGTTAAAATAAAACCTCCATCTCCCCAAACATTAAGGTTTTTTAAAGGGTGCAAACTAAAAGTACAAATATCTCCATATTGTACTAAATGATTATTTTTATATCTTGCATCTATACAGTGACAACTATCTTGAATAACTTTTAAACTATGTTTTTTTGCAATTTTTCTAATCTTTTCTAGCTCACAAGGTCTGCCTGCCCAGTGAACTGGCATGATTGCTTTTGTTTTTTTTGTAATTGCTTTTTCAATTTTCTCTTCATCGATATTATAATCATTTTTAACATCTACAAAGACTGGTTTGGCACCCGATGTAACTATTGATCCAATTGTAGCAATGAATGTATATGGAGTTGTTATAACCTCATCTCCATGTCCAATATTAAGCACCTTAAGGGCTAAAAATAATGCATCTGTACCATTCCCCACACTAATTGTATATTTTGAACCCATTCTGCTTGAAATGTTTTTTTCAAAAATATTTACTTCATTTCCAAGAGTATAATCACCTTTTTTTATAACTTTGCTTACCTTATTAAAAATTTTTTTATAATCAGAAAATTGTTCAATAAGATAGCTGTGACTTAATTTTAATTTACTATCACTTTTATATTGTTGTGGAAGAAAATTTTTCATAATTGAATTTTATTTTCTAACTCTTTTTTAGTCGGTGTAAATTTTAATAATTCAGTAATTTTTATAATATTTTCAATTAAATCAATTTGTATGAAATTTTTTATAACAATTTTTTCATTACAAAAATAAATTATTTTATTTTGATTTAATATATTTTTATAAATTTCTAACCTTTCAATAGAAGTATTTGGAAGCTGAAACAAGCTAAAAAAAGCAATACCATCAATTTTTTTCAAATTTTTAATTAAATTTTTGAGAACTAAATAAGAATTATCCATAATATACTCGGCTGAACTAAGCTCTAGTTCAAAATTTTGCAGTTTACAAGACTCTCTGATAGTTAAATTTTGTATTTTTTGAGTAACATACTCACCATTTAAAAGTTTCCTACTAAAAATGTAACCTTTCAATATTTTCATTTTATTGGATAATTATAATTAATTCCTAAAATAGAAGCTGGTGCTAGAGAGATGGGTTTAAAAACTTCACCAAGTTTTTTATTTACATAAGGGGTAAATAATCCTTTGAATCTACAATTCAGTGACCACCTGGTTTCATTGGTTTTATTTACAATATTTCCATGTGGAAGATTTTGATTAAAAATCATGTATTCACCATATTTAATATCAATGAACTTAACATACTTTTTAAGAGAGTTGTATAATTGATCAGAATTATTTTTTGAATTTTTTTTATAAATTTTTTCAAACTTTTTTAAATTTTTATTTTCTAAAATAAACATGGATTTAGATGAAAAACAATCTACTAGTGGCAACCATAAAACTACTTCAAATGGAGAATTCCCTGACCATGTATCAGAATGTAAAGGCAGTAAAGAAGAATTATCTTTAGGTAATTGTATTGACAAACTAATTTCATTTTGCATTGCAATTTCTTTTCCAACAATTTTTTCAATTCCTTTTGTTGCTAACCTAAAATAATGTTGTCTTGAATCTAATTTCTTATAATTACTTGAATTAATTTTTTTAATAAGATCCAATCTAAATAAATTTAAATTTTTTGTTTTTATGATTTTATGAAAATTGTTTAAGTTTATTTTATTTTTTTTTAATTTAATATTTATTTGTTGTTCAATTTTTGTTCTAAAAAAATTAAGTGACTCTAAGCTTTCTACTTTTTTTACAATATACCCTTTCTCTAAAAAAAGTTTTTGATCACTAGAAAGCTTGGAATATAATTTTTCATAATATTTATTAATCATTTTTTTAAAGTTTAAGACTTTTACTATCAGTAAAATAGTAATCTCCTTTGTAACCACAATATTTGAAGAGTTTTTTCCAGTCTTCACGCTTCAAAAGTATGTTGTACAAATATGAAAAATTTTCAAATTTTTTTTTCTCTTCTTTGTTTTTATATGTTGCAACACTAATCCAGCTTTTTTTTGAAATTTTAGAAATAACTCTTAATGTTTTGATCATATCAGTAATGTTATACCTATAGATATTGCTTAAACTAATAACAAGATCAAAGTGTTTTTTTGGATAATTAATTAAGTAATATTTATCAACAAATTTTATGTTATTTTTTACTTCCTTCTCGCAATTTTTTATTGGGTATAAATGATCCTCTACTCCATAAACTTTTATTCCAGGAATGAACTCTTTTAAGTCCTTTAAAAAGAATCCTTTTCTACACCCTATCTCCAAAACTCTAGAATTTTTATTTAACTCATATTTATTAATTATTTTTGGAAGAAGATTTTTCCATCTGCCATCGTAATAATATCCACCAAAACCCTGGGATCTTGATCCATCATAAAATCGATAATCTAACTCAGAAGCAACTGCCCTTTTTAGTATTTTCCAAGCTTGATGTGTATTTTTTCTTTTTGTGGGTTTATGTTTAAAGTATCCTATGTCAAATAAGGCCATAATTAGAAATTGATTAATAGCCATTAATTAGCATATTTGTAATTTAAAACAAGATAATTGAATGAATATACTTTTAACAGGATCGAATGGTTTTGTAGGTAGTGAAATTAAAAATTTATTTATAAATAATTCTAATCACTTTTTAATATTACCAATTAAAAAAAAAATTAAAAATTTAAATTCAAAAAGATATAAATATTTTAGATGTAATTTAGAAAAACCTATTAAATGTAATTTAAATGTAGATATAATTATTCATTGTGCATCAAAAACGAGAAAAATTTTAAATAATAAAAGAAAAAAAATTTACGATCCAAACATTTTAATGACTAAAAATTTAATTAAATTTGCAAATAAGAAAAGAGTAAAAAAAATTTTTTTCTTCTCTACAATGATGGTTTACAAAAAAATAAATCAAAAAAAAAATATGGTGACAGAAAAAGATCATTTTAACCTTGATCTTTATGCAAAATCTAAATTGGACTCTGAAAAATTACTTTGTTCAGAAAAAAATTTATTTAAGTCAATTTGTATTAGACTTCCAGGAGTTTTGACTATTTCAAAAGATGATGGGCCTCTATTAAAAAAAATTACTTTTAAATTATTAAAAAATGAGAAAATAAATATTTATAATTCTGGTCAAAAATTTAATAACTTAACAGACTCTTATGAAATTTTTAAATTAATCAAATTTCTATCTAGAAAGACCTATAACAATTCAATATATAATTTAGGATCTACAAACCCAATTAAATTTAATAAACTAATTGAATTTATTAAGGAAAATTTAAAATCAAAATCTAAAATTAAATTAATAAATAGTAAAATAAAATCTTTTCAAATTTCAACGCATAAAATTGAAAACGAATTAAATTATAAACCAAGTAGTACAAAAAAAATTATTACAAGGTTTTGCAAATCAATAAAAAAATTAGAAATTTAATATTTTCTCGATTTCAGATTTTTTTAGTTTTGGAGACATATCATGCAGAGGGTTACCAAAGTCAATTTTAGGCTTAACTCTAGCTTTTGGATCAACATAGACATTAATTAAAACTGGCCCTTTAATTTTAAGAGCATTTTTTAATTTGATTTTTAGATTATTATTGTTTTTAATCTCAACTGTTTTTATTCCATATGCTTTTCCAATTGATGTAAAGTTAGGCAAACTCAGCCCACTTTTTTTGTCAACACCTGTATATTTTGAATCTAACCAAGTTTCTAAAGTTTGTTTAATAAGTCCATATCCTTGGTTATTAATTACAAATATCTTTACATTTACTTTATAATTTTTAATTGTTTCAAGCTCTTGGATATTCATTTGTAAGGATCCATCACCAATAATACATATAATGTTTTTTGAAGTATCACCAAAATAAGCACCAACACTTGCTGGCATTGAATACCCCATTGGAGAATGATTAAGTGCGGTAAAAACTTTTTGATTTTTTACTTTTAATCCTTGCATTGACCAAATCAAATTTGCACTTGCATCTGGTATTATAATATTATTAGTCTTCAGCACTTTATTTAAAGTGAAAAAAAAAGCATAAGGATCAACGTAATTTGTTATTCTTAAATTTTTTTTATTACAAATTGGAAACTTTTTTTTTAAAAAACTTATTTTTTTTATCCAATTCTCTAAATTATTTGTTTTTAAGTTAATCTTCAATAACTCGTCTAAGATTTTACTTACGTCTTCGTTAATTTTTAGAGTGATTTTTGGCAGTCTGTGATTTTTAAATTCATTTTTATCAATATCTATCAATATTTTTTTTGAATTTGGTGAGAATTGAGATGGATTTGAACCTAACAATTGTGGGCTTAATCTAGCGCCTAAGAAAATTAATAAATCTGACTCTTGAACAGCAAAATTACCATTTCTGGTTGCTGCCACACCAAATGTGCCTGCATTAAGTTTATTGCTAAATTCAAACATATCTAGGCATGCCCAAGTAGTCAAAAAAGGCAATTTATATTTTCTAATTAATTTTTTTAATTTTGTTTCACTATTTGATTGTTTTATTCCATTACCAATTATCAAAAGTGGTTTTTTTGAGTTTTGTATTAACTTAGATAATATCTTTACTTTATTTTTATTTTTTAAAGTCAAAATATTTTTTCCACAATATCTTTTGAATCTTTTAGATTTATTGAAGTTTAAATTCATCCTTTGAATATCATCAGGTATATCAACTAAAACAGGTCCTTTTCTTCCTGTGTTGGCTATATGGAAAGCTTTTTCTAATTCAAACTTTAAATCACTTGGTTTCTTTATCAAAACAGCATATTTTGTAATTGAACTAACTAGGTCTACAACTTCCATTTCTTGAAAACCAATTTGTCGAATTTTTTTATTTTTTCTTAATTGTGCTGATACGGGAGCACCTGTAATATATAACGATGGTATAGAGTCAAAATAAGAACAGGCAATTCCTTGAAATAAATTGATTATTCCAGGACCACTAGTTGCAATTGCAACTCCAAGTTTTTTACTAACTCTATGATAAGCATCAGCTGCTAAAGATGATGCTTGTTCATTCTGGCCAGGAATAAATTTTAAATTTTTGTGTTTATCTATACTATTTGCGATATGTACAATAAAACCTCCTTGTCCACCAAATACATATGATGTTTTTTTTGACAAAAAGTTAGCGATATAATCTGAAACTTTCATAAATTTCACTTCAAAATATATTTCAAGGTATTAATTACATCTATCTTTCTTATAAATTTTTCGTTTCCAAAAACATTTGAATGTAGGCCTCCAAATACATGTGCTATGACACTTTTTTCTTTATCAGTTAATAAGTTTATATGATCACAAATTATCATTCCAACAAAAAAAGCGTCACCTGAACCAACTGTATCTAGTTGATTTTTAAATATTGTAGGTGTGAAAGAAATTTGGTCTCTATTTGAAAAATAACATCCATTTTTTCCCATAGTTACAACTAAGTTAGAATACTTTTGAAATAATTTTTTATTTTTCTTAATCAAAAAATTTATTTCTCTTGTTCGGTCTTGACATGAGAGTCTAAATTCATTTTCATCTACACAAATAACTTTGCCATTAACAAATTTGGTGAAAATATTATACCCATAGTTTGATGAATTACTTTGACAGTTTATATACTTATGAATTTTTTTGGAATTCAAATACTTCGTAATTGAATTGGAGAATAATCCATGTCCAAAATCTGCTAATACAAACTTGTATTTTTTTTTAATGTAAAAATTTATAATTTTAATAATTTTTTTCTCTGTTTTTTTATCTAATGAAAAAATATCATTATGATTTATCTGAAATAATTTAGATTTATTGTAGTAATCTACGTACCTATTTTTTTTAATAATTGATGAAACATCAGAGCTTATCTCTTTTACTTCTACATTATTTGGTAATTTCTCTTTTATTTCTTTTGGTAATTTTCCAACAATTATCACAACAACTTTTTTTAAAAATGTTGATAAATGACTTGCAATTATTAAAATTCCTCCAAGATTAGTTTTCCTTTCTAGAAATGCTGTAGATAATATATTGCTCTTTTGTGATTTTCCTCTCGTTTCAACATAGGTAAATTCATCTATAATTGGTTCACCAAACAAAACTAAATTCGATTCTTTAATTATTTTTAGTTCATTTGAAAATTTATTAAAAAGGCTTTTAGTGTTTATTTTTTTTAAAAATTTTTTTGAATTTTCATTGAGGATATCGCTTTCATTATTTATTATTTTTGATGATGAGAACTGCCTTCCTTTAGTAATAACAAATTGACCACCATATTTTTTTACTAATTTTTTTTCTATTGCAATATTTCCAGTTATATCCTGTTTTTGATCTTTATAGTCTTGACCTTTTACATAGAATGATGGTTTTATAAGTGAAATAATTTTCGTAGGAGAATATGAATTACTTACAATAATATAATCAACCATACTTAAGCTTTGTAAAAATTCGACTCTCTCTTTAATGCTAAAATATGGCCTGTAAGGTCCTTTTCTAACAAATTTATCTTCTGTCAATGCTACAACTAAAATATCTCCAAGTTTAGATGCTTCATTTAGATAGTCTATATGACCTAAATGAACTACATCAAATACACCGCTAGTAAGAACAATTTTTTTATTCTTAAAATTTTTTCCTTTTAAAAAAATTTCTGGTGTTAAAATTTTTGAAGTCAAAATTATAATTTATATGGTTTTTAAATAGCAACATCTATTACATGATGCTACTGTACCAGAATCTTTTATTGTTTTTCTAAATTTTTTATATTTTTCTCCAAAGTAAATTTCTTTTAATGTATTCTTTTTTACATTGCCTGTACTAATTGATAAGCAAGGAAATACTTCTCCATCTGCATTTATATGCATACTAGTCCATGGCCATTTACAGGGTTGAAACTTTTTTTTATCATGCCTCAGATTATTCATTAAATTTAGACTTTCTGGAATTTCTTCATCATCGTTTAAACTTATAACTTTTGGGTTTAAAAATGCACTTATATTTTTTTCTTGATTATATTTTTTAATTAATTCTAGTTGCTCTTTAATAACATCAAAATTTTTATAAACATAAGCATCGTTTTGTTTAAATATATTGTTAAACTCAAACGGATAATCCGCATTTTGCACTGGTGAACCTTTCATAAATGTAAATACATGTGTATCAAACCCTAATTTTTCTATACAATATTTGTGAATATCTAAAAGTTCGTGTGCATAGTCATCAAGAATAACAGTTTTTGCATCCAGCTTACAGTCACTGTTTAGTTCATCTCTTTTCTTTTTAAAATAATTACACATATTTTCTGTGTGTAACCACTCTTTATCCCATTTATCTGAATTTTTGTTCGCAATTTTTCTTACAGTATTATTCACACTATCTATCGATATAGACAAAACTTTAAAATTTTTAAAAGATAACAAATAATCTATTTTTTTTTCAGTTAATCTTAGTCCATTGCAAATCATATTACACTCAAATTTTGAGGCAACTTCTTTAAAGACTTTATCAAATCCATTAAATACTAGAGGTTCACCTCCGGTGAAAGTTACTCTTGCATAAGGAGGGAGTTGTTTAGAAAAAGCAATCCAATCCTCTGCAGTCATTGCACCTGGTAATTTTTTTCTAACTTGAAAACAATAATCACAAGCTAAATTACATAAGTTTGTTAAGACAAACACATATCTTCTTGGTAAAATATTATCTGTTTTGTATGCTTGTTCTCCAAAATTTCTTAAATCACTATAAAATTTTTCATGTTTAAAATCGTGATCAAGTGATTGCTTTTCAGTCATTTGTATTATTTAAAATTA
>MDTA01007428.1_pt1 | contig 12057 bp, 13 predicted proteins | sample 811151 | NCBI WGS metagenome assembly MDTA01 (sample SAMN05326648, study PRJNA326480) | marine metagenome | isolation source: seawater | place: Indian Ocean: South | collected 2010
CGCTAAAAAACCTCTTGTAGATGGAGCAATTCTTGTCTTTGATGGTCAGGCAACCACTTATATTCCTGGAAAAAGTTGTTACAGGTGTATGTTTCCAGATCCTCCACCGCCAGGTCAAGTTCCTAACTGTGCTGAGGCAGGAGTGATCGGAGCTTTACCTGGATTAGTTGGTTCAATTCAAGCAATAGAGGCTGTGAAAATTATTATGGGTGTTGGAAATGTTTTATCTAGTAGAATGATTTTGATTGATGCATTAAATATGGAGTTTAGGGAAATAAATATAAAGAGAGATAAAAACTGTAAATTATGTGGTGATGATCCTGATGTCAAAGAATTGATTGATTATGAGATATTCTGTGGCATTAAGGGAGATTTTAAATATGGAGTTTAGGGAAATAAATATAAAAAATGATGAAAACTGTAAATTATTTGGTGATGATCCTGATGTCAAAGAATTGATCGATTATGAGATTTTCTTTCGTATTGTAAATTAGAAAAGATTTTAATGGCTGCAAAAAAAATTAGTTCAAACATAATCACTTCCATAGGTAACACTCCCTTAATTGATGTTAGTCAGTTAAGTCCTGACCCTAAAATTCAAATATTTGGTAAACTTGAATCTGCCAATCCAACTGGATCAGTAAAAGATAGAGTAGCAAAATACCTTATTCTAAACGCTGAAAGAGAGGGGAAGATTTCTGAGGGTAGCACTATTCTTGAACCTACGTCAGGAAATACTGGTATTGGTTTAGCAATGCTTGGTAGTACTAGAGGGTACAAAATAAAAGTAGTTATGCCAGCAGATGTTCCACCTGAAAGAATAGATATATTAAAGGCTTTTGGAGCTGAGGTTATATTTTCTGACGCTGGTAAAGGAACTAATGAGTCGATAAATTTAGCAAAACAAATAAGTAACGATAATCCAAATTACTATATGCCTTATCAATATGGCAATGAAGCCAACCCAAAGGCTCACTATGAAACTACTGGTCCGGAGATAATTAAGGATTTACCTGATACAGATGTATTTGTTGCTGGTTTAGGTACAGGTGGAACCCTTATGGGTGCTGGAAAGTTTCTTAAGGAATATAATTCAAATATTAAAATTATTGCTACTGCTCCTCATCCTGATGAAAAAGTTCAAGGCCTAAGAGCGATTGAACATGGCTTTATTCCACCTATAATTGATTTAGAAAAACTTGATGGTAGGGTATTAATTGAAGGGGAGGAAGCTTTTTATTGGACAAGAAAATTACTTGTTGAGATGGGTATTTTTGTTGGAGTATCTTCTGGGGCTACTTTTGCTACTGCTAGAAAAATGGCACAAAAAATGTCAAAAGAGGGGAAAACGGGAAAGATTGTAACAATTTTTTGTGATGGTGGCTGGAAATATTTATCCACAGGAATATATTCTGAAAATTTTAAGTATGATCAAAAAGAAATAGAAGGAAAGACATGGTGGTAAATGAGTCAAGAGATTAATTTTTTATCTGTGAAAAATCAAAAAAAATTATTGTCATCAAAACAAATTTCATGCGAAGAACTGATAAAGGTTCATATAGATCAGATTGAAAAATATAATCCTTATGTTAATGCTATGGTTACATTAACCTATGATTTGGCACTAGACCAAGCAAAAGATTTTGATAATAAACCTGAAAAACAAAACGGTATATTAGCTGGCTTGCCAGTTGCTGTTAAAGATTTAGAAGAAACATCAGGTATAAAAACTACTTTTGGATCTAGAATATATTCAGAAAATATACCGACCAATGATTCACTAATTGTAAAAAATATTAAAGAATCTGGCGCCATTATCATAGGTAAATCTAATACTCCTGAGTTTGGTGCAGGTTCTCAAACTTTTAATGAAGTATTTGGTTCAACTAAAAATACATACTCATTGGATAAAACATGTGGAGGAAGTTCAGGAGGATCAGCAGTAGCTTTGGCATGTGGAATGGCTCCTCTTGCTACTGGATCTGATCTTGGAGGCTCGTTAAGAAACCCAGCAGCCTGGTCTAATATTGTTGGTTTTAGGCCTTCTTTAGGAAGGGTCCCAGCTTATGATGAACTAGGCTGGACAACGTTGTCAACAGGTGGACCTATGGGAAGGCAAGTTGAAGATATTTTATTACAATTAGTTGCTATGTCAGGATATGAAAAATTTTCTCCTAGTTCTTTTCATGATTCAACTATTAGTCTTGAAAATTCATTACATAGAAATTTTAATGGTACAAAAATTGCATGGGCAAAAAATCTTAATAGCAGGCCAATTGAACCAGAAATCTACGATAATTTTATTAATCAAAAAACTATTTTCGAAAAAATTGGATGTGAAATTATTGACGATGAACCTGATTTATCAGACTCGGATCAGATTTTTCAAGCATATAGAGCTTATAGTTATACTCTAAAGCATAAAAATCATATAGAAAAAAATAATGATAAAGTAAAAGATACTATTATATGGAATTATAATCAAGGTAAAAAATTGTCTGCCTATGATATGGCAAAAGCAGAATATCTAAAAACAAAATTATGGAAAAGCATAATTTCATTTTTTGAAAAGTACGATTATCTAATTATGCCTGTAACTTCTGTTCCCCCATTTTCAGTGGAAAAAGAGTATCCAGACGAAGTAAATGGTGTAAAGCTCAATACTTATTTAGATTGGATGTGGCCCTGCTATACTATATCAGTAACAGGATTGCCTTGTATTTCTATGCCATCTGGGTTTACTAACTCTGGGCTTCCTATAGGTATACAAATTATTGGAAAGCCAAAAAAAGATTTTTCAGTTTTAGAACTAGCCCAGGCGTATGAAAATCTCACGGAGTTTTATAAAGTTAAACCGGATTTTTTAATAGAAAAGGACGATTAGTTGCCTAAATTAGAAGCAAATTTACAATGGATGTTTAATGAGTACGATGTTTTAGATAGATATGATGAAGCTGCTAAACTGGGTTTTAAAGGTGTAGAAATTCAAAGCCCTTATGAGTTTAAGATCCAACAAATTAAACAAAAATTGAATACTAATAACCTAAAACAAATAATCATTAACACAAATATAATCGATAATGATACAGGATTATCAAACTTAATCTTGAGATCTGATAAAACTGAAATTTATAAAAAAAGACTTATTCAGTCAAAGAATTATGCTCAAGAACTTGAATGCATAGGAGTGAATGTCGGAATAGGTGTATTGGGAGATTTAGATTCAAAAGAGGCATATGAAACTCTTATGGATAATTTGCTTTTTGCAGCAGAAGAATTATCAAAAGAAAAAATTTATGCCCTCATTGAACCTATAAACACTAAGGATCAGCCAGGGTATTTTATTAATAGAACAAATCAAGCTATTGATTTAATAAATCATATAAATCATAAAAACTTAGCTTTACAATATGATTTTTATCATATGCAAATTATGGAAGGTAATTTAGCCCATAATGTAAAACAAAATTTAGGCTATATAAAGCATATTCAATTGGCTGATAATCCTGGCAGAAATGAACCGGGTACAGGTGAAATAAATTATAATTTCCTGCTAAATTTTCTAGATGAAATTGGCTATGAAGGTTGGGTTGGATGTGAATATAAACCCTCATCAAATACAAAAACAAGTTTAGATTGGGCTAAACATTGGCTGGAGTAAGTAATAAATTTGCCTTTATATTTGCAACAGGTTTTTATACTGGATTATGGCCCTTAAAAGGACCAGCAACTTTTGCATCTTTTATTTCAGCCATAATATTTTTTTTTCTTAGTAATACATTATTAAATGAGTTATATTTTTTACTAGTTATTATTGTATTTATTATTGTTGGAATTTGGTCATCTGATTTTACTGCTACGGATAATGATAAAGATCCTAGTAAAGTTGTTATTGATGAGTGGGTAGGAATGTGGATTACTTTACTTTTTTTACCCAATAGTTTTGCTTGGTTTCTAGTAGGGTTTTTAGTTTTTAGATATCTTGATATATTTAAGCCTTTTGGGATAAAAAAAATTGAAAGAATTCCAGGAGGTTTAGGAATAATGATGGATGATATTGTTGCAGGGATATTTGGTTGTATTATTCTAAATTTGATTAATGTATTTGTAAAGTAAAATTACTTACTTGATTTCTTTCTTAATTTTATCAATAAATTTTTTATGATCTTCAATGTGAGGAGTATGACCTGAGTTTTTTAGTTCAAGGAATTTAGAATCAGGTAATAAATTTTTTATATATTTTTTTTCTTCCTTCGTCACAATACCTCCCAAGCGTGGTGATCCTAAAATGAATAATATCTCACAATTTATCTTCTTATATATTTGAATAAATTTATCTATATTTATATTTTCTCTAATTCTATTTTTTTCAAGAATATGATCTAAATCAAACCACATTCTGCTCAAAATTTTTATACTATGCTTTGATGCGTTTGGATATATTTTTTTTGTTTCTGAAATTAAATCCTTTGGAGTCCTAGCGTTCATAATTTTTTTACTACGTTTTTTTCTAAATTCTATATCTGTTGCAGGGATTCTTCTAATTTTATTTCTCACCTCATCAGGTGCAGAAGTATATGGATCAACTAATATTAACTTACTTACCAAATCTGATCTTTTAGACGCGATATTAGTTGCAATCCAACCACCCAATGAATGTCCAACAAGTATGATTTTTTGTTCAAATAATTTTTCTAAAACTATTATTAAGTCATTAATCCAAACATCATAAGTAAATTTATCTGAAAATCTACCTGATCTTCCCATACCTCTTAAATCTATTGTAGTGATATTATAAAAATTTGATAATTCATTCGTGACTCTATCCCATGTATTTTTACTAGAACTATATCCATGAACAAAAACCAAATTAATAGATTTGCTATCTAACAAATACTGTTTTACGTCGATTGCTACATCGCCTGTATGTACAAATGTTTTTATAATTTGCATACAAAAACTTATCTCATAACTTCCTTCATTCGCAAGCCTATGTCTGATGGAGATTCAACAACATGAACACCAGCATTCGATAATGCAGTATTTTTTTCAGAGGCTAGAGCTGCTTTTCCTGTAATAATCGCTCCAGCATGACCCATTCTCTTTCCAGGAGGAGCGGTTTGTCCGGCAATATATGACACAACTGGCTTTGTAACATGTTTTTTTATATATTCAGCAGCAAGTTGCTCTCTAGTACCACCTATCTCTCCTATAAGTACTATTGCTTCTGTTTCTTTATCTGATTCAAACATCTGAAGAACATCTGTAAAAGTCGTACCGTGAACAGGATCTCCACCTATGCCAACACATGTAGATTGCCCAAAGCCATTTTGCACGAGTTGAGCAATGGCTTCATATGTTAGCGTCCCAGATCTTGAAACTACTCCAATATTTCCAGGCCTTACTATGTTGCCAGGAATTATTCCTACTTTAGTTTTGGTAGAAGGAGTAAGTAGGCCTGGACAATTAGAACCGATTAATCTTACCGACTTATTCTCTATATAAGACATGATTTTTATCATATCTAAAACTGGAACACCCTCAGTTATACATACAATTAAGTTTATACCTGCATCAACTTGTTCAATTATTGCATCCATAGCAAATGGCGCAGGAACGAATATTACACCTGTATTAGCTTCAGTTTTTTGGACTGCTTTTTCTACTGATGAAAAATACGGAACTTTATTTTCAAATTTAGTTCCTTCTTTACAAGGATGCACAGCTGCAACTACATTTGTCCCATATTCTAGAGTTTTTGAAGCTTGAAAACTGCCATCTCTCCCTAGGCCTTGAATTAATAATTTGGTATTTTCATCGACTAAAATTGACATAAATTAATCTCCTAAAGTTGGTAGTATTTTTGTTAAGATTTTTGCAGCTTCAAATAGGTCAGATGCTGTAGTAATATTGAGATTTGAATTTTTTAGTAGTTCTAAACCTTCATCGGCGTTTGTGCCTCTCATTGTAACAACAATTGGCAGACTAGACTTTGTCTCTTTAGCGGCATTAACAATTCCTTTTGCGACTACGTCAGATCTAGCTATTCCTGCAAAAAGATTCACTAAAATAATTTTTACCTCATTGTCATCAGTAATTATCTTAAATGCTTCTTCAATTCCATTTTGATCTGCTGAACCACCAATATCTAAAAAGTTCGCAGGGTTAGCACCAGCTTTTTTTGTTATATCCATAGTAGCCATGGCTAAACCAGCCCCATTGACCATACAGCCTACCTCCCCTCCATCTAATTTCACATATGCTAGATTTGAGCTTATAGCTCTTTCTTCCAATGGGTCTAACTGATTAGGATCGTATAATTTCTCTAAATCTTTATGACGAAATAGAGAGTCGTCTTCAATATTAATTTTTGCATCTAAGGCAATAATTTCTTCTTTATTAGTAATTATTAATGGGTTTATTTCAACCAGACTACAATCATTTTCTATGAATAATTTATATAGATTTATAAATAAATTAGTGCTTTGTTTAATTGAACTTTCAGGGATATTCAATTTATATGATAGATCTCTTGCTAGATACGGTGTTAATCCAATTAATGGATCACATTTAATTCGAAATATTTTTTCAGGTCGAGTTTCCGCAACTTCTTCAATATCCATTCCTCCTTCTGTACTTGCAATAAATACTGGTGCTGCTAAGTCCCCATCAATTAGTATAGAAACATAAAGTTCTTTTTTTATATCCAAAGTTTCAGCTATAAGTAATTTTTCTATTGGAACTCCAGATTTATTTGTTTGATGAGTAACAAGATTACTTCCTAATAAATTTTTTGCAATTATTTTACCTTCATCGGATGTATTTACTAATTTCACTCCTCCGACTTTCCCTCTCCCTCCTGCATGAACTTGAGCTTTAACTACTGCTTTACCATTAAGTTTATTGATTATGCTCTCAACCTCTTCTGCGTTGTCTGTAACATAACCTCTTGGTGTGTTTATGTTGTATTTTTCAAAAAGTTCTTTTGCTTGATATTCATGGATGTTCAAAATGCTTACCTTAAAATTTTTAATAATGGCGGAGGGGACAGGATTCGAACCTGCGATGCCTTTGCAGGCATACTTGTTTTCAAGACAAGCGCATTAAACCACTCTGCCACCCCTCCTAAAGTTATATATTTTATTTCTATTTCTAAATTTACGTAATAGAAAAATTTGTTATATTGAGTAAAAATCATAATTTTATTAAATACGTAAAGTCAAGTGGATAAAAATAACTTATTATTTATCCATTTCCCCCCAGGTATATCCAGTCTTTGTTTCGATTTCTAAGGGAACCTGTAAATTTATAGCATTAGACATAAGAGAAGAAACTAACGCTTGAAGTTCCATAAGTTCCCCAGGAGCAACTTCAAAAACAAGCTCATCGTGAACTTGAATGAGCATTTTGGAATTTAATTTACTTTTGATAATTTCATTATGAATATTTATCATTGCTATTTTTATAATATCTGCTGCAGTTCCTTGTATAGGCATGTTTACTGCCACTCTTTCTGCTGAAGACCTAATTCTGGGGTTATTTGAATTTATATCTGGAAGGTATCTTCTTCTACCTGTGATTGTTTCAACAAATCCATGATTCTTACAACTAATTTTTATATTTTCTATGAAGTTTTTTATACCAGGATACTTACCAAAGTAAATATCAATGAACATTTGGCCTTGTTCTCTTGTAAGATCAGTTTGTCTAGCTACTCCTAAAGGACCCAAACCATAGATTACGCCAAAATTTAAAATTTTCGCCACTCTACGTTGTTCAGCTGTTATTTCATTTGTACTATACATTAGTTTAGCTGTTGATGAATGTATATCCTCATTATTCTTAAAAGCTTGAACTAGATTGGGTTCGCTTGAAAGATGAGCTAGCACTCTAAGCTCGATTTGTGAATAATCAGCAGACAAAAGTTGCCATCCGTTTGATTTGTCTACTATGAAAGAACTTCTTACTTTTTTCCCTAATTCCGTTCTAACAGGTATATTTTGAACATTTGGGTCGCTACTTGATAAACGACCTGTGGATGAGCCTACTTGATTGAAATATGTATGAACCCTACTTGTTTTTTTATTAATTAATTGTGGTATTGAATCAACATATGTAGATTTAATTTTGGATATTACTCTAAGTCTTAGAACACCTTCGACAATTTTATAAATTTTTTCATCTAGGTTTTTTGTGTATAGTAACTTTTCTAATGAACTTGCATCCATAGACCAACCAGTTTTAGTTTTTCTTGTTTTTGGAGCACCTAAATCTTCAATAAGTAATTTAGCTAACTGTTGATTTGACGATAAATTAATTTCATTGTTCCCGATAATTGTTTTTATATTATTTGTAAGTGTTTCAATTTCTTTTTCTAAATCTTTTGACATTTTTTGTAATTCTTCAACATCTATTTTAAAACCATTTTTTTGCATTTCTACAATTACAGGTATTAAAGGTAGCTCAATATTTTCATTAACATTTCGAGCATTATGTTTTTCTATTTCGTTCTTAAGAAAAAGTGCTAATCTTAATGTATAATCTGCATCTGAAATAGCGTAATTGCTAGCATCAATAATTGAAACTTCTGCCATTGTAATTTGCTTTTGCCCTACACCTATTAACTCCTTGATGTCTTGCATTATCTCCTTAAATATTTCAAATGATAATTGTTTTAATCCTAGTGTTTTATATCCGCACAATGCAGCAGCTATCATTGTGTCTAAGGATAAGTTTTTTACGGCAATCCTGTTGTTGTTGAGAACCATAATATCAAAATTAGCATTATGTGCATATTTACTTATATTTTCATTATTAAAAATTGAATTTAAATCTGAATTTATTTCATCAAGTTGAAGTTGCTTACCTTCATTATGTCCAATAGGAATATACCATCCGGTATTTATTTCACATGATATTGAAATGCCTACTAAATTTGATGACAGAGGATTCAATCCTGATGTTTCAGTATCAAAAGCAAAATATTTTATTTTATTGATTTTTTTAATCATCTCAATCAATTCATATTTTTCAGTAATAGTGGTATATTTTTTGTTTTCATAGGTTGGAAATTTATTTTTTGAACGATCTGATGAATCAATATTAAATAACTCATGCAGTCTGCGTGTTACATAACCTAATTCATATTTTTGCAAACAATTTTTTGTATTTTCGCTTATAGATTTTTCAAGTTTTGTTTCTTTAATATCAAAGTCAATGGGCACATCTCTTATTATTGTTGTTAGTTCTAAGGCTTGCTTAGCTACTTGTTGATTTTCTTGTAAAATATTCATAATTCTTTTTGCGCTTCTCAAATTTGATATTTTCTCAATATCCTTGATTTTAGTAAAAAGATTATTAAAATGTCCCAAGTTATTAAGAATGATTCTTGATGATTTTTTTCCTATACCGGGAACACCTGGAATATTATCTGATGGATCTCCTTCTAAAGCCTTAATTTCTGCAATATATTCTGGGCCTAAACCATCGTATCTTTTTTTGACTTCAGTTACGTTGTAAACTTTTGATTCACCAAATCCTGTATACATTAAAACATTTGTATGTTCATCAACTAATTGTAATTGATCTGCATCTCCTGTAAGAATTAAGTTGTTGTAACCTTTATCTGAAGAATGTTTGGATAATGTTCCAATTAAGTCATCTGCTTCAAATCCGTCAAATTCAAACACCGGTACGTTCATTGAACTTAATATTTCTTTTACAATGGGGATTTGTTCATGAAGTTCAGGGTCAACTTCTTGTCTATGGGCCTTATAATCGGGGAATTTTTCTTTTCTGAAAGTAGTAGCTTTTGTATCAAATGTAACTGCTATATTTGTAGGTTTTTGTTCCTTAATTACTTTGATTAGCATTCTAAAAAAGCCGTTAGCGCCGGTAGTATTTTTACCATAACTAGTAATCAAACTTTGTTTAGTTGCAAACCAAGCTCTAAAAATTATTGCATGGCCATCTACAATAAGAAAAAGTTTATCTTTATTATTTCTATCATCCATAAAACTACAAAATACTTTCTAGTATTATGGATAATTATAAATTGAGATTTAGGAATAAATCTATATAAATTAGTCTGCTACGCTTGTTTCTTTTCTTACATCAAGTATATCTATACCACCTCTTACTTGACCAAGAGTGTCAGCAATTTTTTCTTCTAGGCTAAATAATACTTCTCTTGCATAATTATCTGCACCTTTTCTTCTATCACCTGACATTTTTTCAGCATCATTTATAATATTATTTGCTTCATTTTTTCCTTGTTCTATTATTGATTCTGCCTCTTTATTAGCTTTATCTTCAATTTCTTGTGCAGCATTTTTGGAAGCAGTTACAATTTCAGTATTAGTAATCATTTTATAAGCTTCGTCTTTTGCATTTTGAATTAATGATTCAGCTTTATTTGATGCATTATCATTAATCTTAACAGCTTCTTCGTCAGCATATCCTCTAATTCTTTCTGCTTCATCTTCTGCTTGTTTAATAATTGCTTCTTTTTGCCTTATTATTCCTTCAGATGCGCTAACCTCAGATGGTATGAGTGATTTAATTTCATCAATTTGTTCGATAAAATTTTCCACATTTATCATTGATCTACCTGTGGCAGGAATTTTATTTCCTTGGACTAAATTTTTTAATTCGTCAATTTTTTCTAGAATATTCATAAAAACTCCATTCTAATTTATTTTTTCTAATAAAGGTTTAATTATTATTTCGGGTATCATTTTAGATATATCTCCTCCTAATGCTCCAATTTCTTTTACTCTTGATGAGCTTAATATTTGATAATTTAATGAACTAAATAAACAAAGGGTTTCAATATTTTTATCCAGTGTCATATTAACTAATGCCATCTCTGACTCGTACTCATAGTCGCTTGTGATTCTCAACCCTCTTATGATAATATCTGCATTATTATTTTTTGCTATATCCACTGTTAGTCCCGAGTATCTTATAACGCTGACATTACTTAATGCTTTTGTAGCTTGAATAACATAATTACTACGTTCATCTGCGTTAAATATTGTTTTTTTAGTCGATTTTTCCACAACGCCAACAATTAAGTGATCAACAATTTTAGAAGCTCGCTCAATAATATCTAAATGACCATTTGTTATTGGGTCAAAAGTACCAGGATAAAGTGCTTTTCTCAATCAATTGCTCCATTCAAGTTTTGTTTATAAATTGATATAGCTGTATCACCATATAATTTCAACTTATGAAGGGCAAAATGGGAGTTTTCAAAATTTTCGGGTAGAATATTTTTTTTAGAATGTTCAATAAAAATTATTGCATTTTTTCTCAATATTTTATTCGTATTAATTTCATAAAAAAAATCTTCGAACTCATTTAATTTATAGGGAGGGTCAGCAAAAATCATATTAACTTTTTCAGGAATTTTTTTTATTGATTTCAAAGTAGTTCCTCGAATTATTTGGCTATTCATAGATAGATTTAATTTTTCTAATTTTTTTCTAATTTCATTGCATCTTTTATTGTTTTGCTCGATGAAAATACTTTTTTTCGCCCCTCTTTTTGCTGCTTCTACTCCTACTGAGCCTTCACCTGCATAGGCATCTAAAATAATCATATCTTTCGGTCCATTAGGTCCAAGCATAGAAAATATTGCCGAAATAACCTTTGAAGTGGTCGGTCGAAACGGAGATTGCAACTGATTAAAACTATATTTCATTTAATTAAATTTATTAGATTGATTTAGTATGTAAATTTATACTATATAAAAATTATTGATTAAATTAGAGAAAACTTAACATATCTGTTTATTACCGGTTTTCGTGTTTTTTTCGTATATATTAAGATTTTATATTTGAAAAAAAATAAAAAAATAAAAAAAATTACTAATGATATAAATAATTGTGTATATTTATTCATGTAATAAAAAATTTAAATTGTTATTATTTAATGAGTATTTTATGTAGGAAAAATTATGTCATCTTCTAATAATGAAAAAAATCTATTTGGTGAACAAAAGTTAATTGATGATAGGATCAAAAAAATTGATTCTTTGAAATCATTAGGTGTGGA